>Ga0080064_1000287_pt1 | contig 145259 bp, 151 predicted proteins | sample Subgrocontami54m_FD_69260 | JGI IMG/M metagenome (GOLD analysis project Ga0080064, IMG submission 69260) | Subsurface groundwater microbial communities from S. Glens Falls, New York, USA - GMW46 contaminated, 5.4 m (SPADES assembly) (version 2) ...
AAGAGCACGTTGGCGAAGGAGAGGTTCATAGCCCGGCTCATTATTACCGAAAGCAGGAAACCGGAGGCCCCGTCCAGAGCGCCAGCTATAACCAGGATGCTGTTGTCCAGAACAAATCCTGTAGCAGAGGAAGCCAGTCCAGCATAAGAGTTAAGCAGCGAGATCACCACCGGCATATCCGCCCCGCCGATCCTGATCACCATCAATATGCCAAACAAAAGGCCCATACCGATCATAGTATAGAAGAAGACCACGTTAGTAGGATAGAAAGCAAGGTAGACCAGTATGCCACAGGCGACAACGAACAGAGAGATGTTCATAATGTTTTGCAGCGGATATATAACAGGCCGCCCCGGCATAAGCTCCTGTAGTTTTGCGAAGGCAATAAAGCTGCCGGTTATGGTCAGCGAGCCAAACAAGACCTCGAATCCCAAAGCTGCCATGGTTACATTGCCTAAGTTCCCTCCATTGTTGTTGTATTCAACGATACCGACCAGGGTAGCAGCTACCGCTCCAAACATGTGGGAGATAGCAATTCGCTGAGGCATGGCTGTCATAGGCACATAGATAGCCATGAGCGCGCCGACTATCGAGCCGATGATGAGGCCGCCTGCAATCCAATCGTAACGCACTATCTCGTGGTTAATGAGGGTCCCTATTACCGCCAGCAACATGCCAAGCTCGGCCTGGAACATGCCCCTGCGAGCGGTCGCGGGCGAGCTTAGGCTACGCAGTCCAAGAATAAATAGTACCGATGCAGCTAGATAGACAACTTCTATGAAGATCTCTCTCACGGCTAGTCCCTATCACCTCGCTTGAACATTCTTAGCATCCGGTCGGTAATTCCAAAACCGCCGACCACGTTGATAGTAGCTGCCGTAACCGCGATAAATCCCAGAATGGTGCTAAGGTCGCTTTGGTCAGACCCGGCGGCAACCAGAGAGCCAACCAGTGAGATGCCGGAAATAGCATTGGTGGCAGACATTAACGGCGTGTGCAAAAGAGCAGGCACGCGAGAGATCACCTGGTAGCCTACAAAAGCGGCCAGTATAAAAACATATAATTCTGTGAACGTAACCTCGGACATTTATCCTCCTTAGATACTGGGGCAGACACGCAGAGCCAGCCCTCCCGCCTCAGGCGGGTCGAAGGGTCTGCCCCTACAATACCTCATCCCTGTAGGGGCGCACCTATGTGTGCGCCCTCGTTCCTTTGTCGAAAACCTAAAAGCTATCCCTTTAGCACAGCAAGAGCATCCCGCACTCTCTCTGGTCTAATAGCCCCTTCGTGGGTAAGGCAAGTAGCGTTGATAATGCTGTCTTCAAAATCGAGGTTTAGGACCCCGTCTTTTATTAATAACTGAAGCAAAGAATAAATATTTCTCGAATACAACTGGCTGGCGTGTACAGCCACAGAAGATGGTAAATTGATTGGACCGATGATCTGCACTCCATTGTGTACGACATCTTTTCCAGCTTCAGTAAGCTCGCAGTTGCCCCCCTGCTCAGCAGCCAGGTCAACGATCACAGAGCCAGGTGACATACCGTTGACAGCCTCTGTCGTCACCAGCACCGGCGCTCTTCTCCCCGGGACCAGGGCAGTGGTTATTACGACGTTAGACGCTGCGATGTGCTCATTCAGCACCTCTTGCTCCCGTCGCTTGGCCTCCTCGGAGACTTCCTTGGCGTACCCACCCTCGGCGGCGGTCTCCTCCTCCAGCGCGACCTCCACGAACTTGGCTCCAAGGCTCTGCACCTCTTCTTTTGCTGCCGGCCTGATGTCGAAGGCCTCGACAACTGCCCCGAGGCGTCGGGCGGTGGCGATGGCCTGTAGTCCTGCGACTCCAGCGCCTATTACTAACACCTTGGCAGGTGGTATCACACCCGCGGCTGTCATAAGCATGGGAAAGAATTTCGGAAGCGCGTTCGCAGCCAGTATGACCGCCTTGTAGCCGGACAGATTGGCCTGGGAGGATAGAGCATCCATACTCTGGGCCCTTGTTATGCGAGGGACGAGCTCCATACTAAAAGAAGTGACGTTGCGAGAGGCCAAAAGCTGCGCTAAAGCCGGGTCTCCCAGTGGATTGAGAAGTCCAATAAGCACCGACCCCTCGTGTAGGAGGTCTACTTCTTTTACCCCATCCCTATCTACAGGAGGTCCTACTTTGACAACCACATCGGACTCTTTATAGAGAGTAGCGGCGTCAGAAACTATCTTAGCGCCGGCCTCCTGGTAGGCGCTGTCCGGGAAAAGAGCGGTATCCCCAGCGCCAGCCTCGACCAACACCTCCAGGCCGGTCCCCACCAGCCGTGCCACGTTATCCGGCACCAAGGCGACTCTGCGTTCGTCCGGCTGCGCCTCCTTTGGAACACCTATTTTCATGTAGCCTCCTGATTAAACCAAGGACCTCTTTAGGATAAAAACAATGAGAAAAGAATTATACAATAACTTTTGACCAAATTGCTAACTGCAAGGCTGTTACGCTGTATTCTACTACAATCGGAGTCAATGGCTTACCGATAGTCGGATAATAGATGGGATTGCACAAGACTGGCTCGAAAATACTCTAGCCAGAGGGCTTGCCTGAGATTCTCGAAGCATGTCCTGAGCCACGTCGAAGGGGCATCGCCCGTTTTCCTTTCGAGAGCCTCAAGGAACGGGCTACGTTGGATCATTTTCATCATCCTTCGTGGGTGTGGGTCGCAACCCACATGGCCGATTAATGTGATTTTCTCGCCCTCTCATGATACACTGAGCGTGGAACTTTGGTAAATGTTGCCAAAACCGATAGAACAAACATAGTATTAAGCTTTATGTATTTTTATAAATATGGAACCGAAACAAACATTTGAATCAGCATCTCCCGCAAAACTGATAACGGTTATATTCGACAGCGAAGAAGAATACGTTAGCTTCACCGACTATGTATATGACCGATTCAACGGGATAGGTTTAGATTTCACCAATGTGCCAATCCTGACAAGTGTGCGTATCACATCTTGGCTCATGGAACAAACACGAGAAAAGTTTAGAATGCGTGTTACAAATGAGGAATTGACCCGTAGAGGGGAGTCCGCAGATAGCAGTCAGCCGCTTGACCCAGCCGAGCTTGACCATTTCCGAGTCCCAGGGATTCCTGAAGAGAGCGATCCTTCGGAGAAATAATGCCACGGCTAATTGCTGGCTTCTCCAGATGACCTCTTACCATATTTTTCAAAACTTCGGAATATTATGAGTCGGATTTATACACGTGCACGGGAACCGCAAAAAAGCCTTTAGGTAACAGCCCATGTATCCTACATACTGGTCGATGACGCGTAAAGTACAGCTAGAATGAGTAAGCCATATTGACTTTTAATTTGCTTTGAGTCTATCCTGCTTTATACGTCAGAGTTGCACTTACCGTAAAATCTATGGTCAGATCAAGACTTGACTTATTACTCGTAGAGCGTGGTCTGGCAGAAAGCCGGGACAGGGCGAAAGCCATGATCATGGCTGGCCTGGTTACCGTTGGCCATCAGCGGCCTGCGAAACCGGGCGCACTATATCCAAACGACGTAGCTATAGACGTAAAAGAGACGGCTCAGTACGTTGGTCGCGGGGGAATAAAGCTGGCCGCGGCTCTGGATGCCTTCAAGATAGACCCAACAGGCACTGTTGCTCTCGATGTAGGCGCCTCGACAGGGGGCTTTACAGACTGCCTGCTCCAGCGCGGGGCGGCTAAAGTATACGCGGTGGATGTTGGCTACGGGCAGTTGGCCTATAAGCTCAGGACAGACCCAAGAGTCGCGGTGATGGAGAGGGTAAACGCCAGGCACGGCATCGCTATACCTGAGCAGGTAGATGTAGCGACCGCGGACGTCTCCTTCATATCCTTAAGAATGATAGTGAGACCTATAGCTGAGGTGCTGAAAAGGCCGGGGGTGCTTGTCCTGCTGTTCAAGCCTCAGTTTGAGGTCGGCAAAGGACAGATTGGAAAAGGAGGGGTGGTTAGAGACCCCCTGCTACATGCTAGAGTCCTGGGAGACTTTCTTATCTGGGCCATAAATGGGGGATTTAGAGTCTTAGGAGTTATCCCATCGCCCATAACCGGAGACGCCGGCAACAGAGAGTTTTTGATCTATTTAAGGGTAGAATAAGTTGCCAATCCAGAGAGTCGGGATACTATACCATCCAAAAGTTGCCGCTGCTGAGAAGCTGGCCCAGGAGCTGGCGGTTAGCTTAGCGGCAGAGTCTCTATCCTACTGGCTCTCCTCCGCCTGGGACGATGAAGGGACCAGGGACCACCTCGAAAGCAGCCAGCTTCTTGTAAGTATGGGTGGCGATGGGACCATAATGCGGGCTGCACGGTCCGCCTCTCTGTTTGACGTGCCGGTGCTAGGAGTAAACTTCGGCAGACTGGGCTTCATGGCAGAGCTTTCGCCTGAGGATGCTATATCCGGCATACTGACTATATGTAAGACCGGAGGCTATGTCGAAGAGAGGTCCCTTCTGCAAACGAAGGTCATTAAGGGAAATGACCAATACAACACTTCCGCTGCCTTCGAATACGCTTCCGCCCTCAACGACGTAGTGGTAGCCAGAGAGGCGCCAAGCAGGCCGATATATATTGAGGTGGGCATAGACGGCGAACGGCTCACAACCTATCGAGCAGATGGCGTTATTGTATCTACGGCTACCGGAAGCACCGGATACAACCTATCAGCGGGAGGTCCTATAGTACATCCAGCGTCCAAGGATATGGTGGTAACTCCGGTGACTCCTCACGTGGCATTAAGTAATTCCATTGTTGTGCCAGAAAGTAGTATAATAGTCCTCACTGTTAATATGGACCATAAAGCAATTTTAAGTGTCGATGGCCAAGCGGAGATGGAGATGGAAGACGGAGATAGTGTAGAGGTGACTGTAAGCCCTAAAAAGGCCCGCTTTATGCGCCTGCGGGCAAAGGGTAATTTTTTCGGAAGCTTAATGACCCGTCTGAGATGGGGCGAAGAAGTCTTACCGTAGAACGCCTAATACTTATCTCAGAGAGGGATTAACGATGAAGGATACAACTTTTAACCTACAACCAGCCAAGATCAGCGACGTACCGGAGATACACAAGCTAGTAAACCGTTTTGCCGACCTTGGAGAAATGCTGCCCCGCTCGATGAGCGAGCTATATGAGAACGTACGCGACTACGTAGTGGTCAAGGACGATGATAACAAGCTGGCAGGCTGTGCATCCCTGCACGTGGTCTGGGAAGACCTGGCAGAGGTAAAGGCGGTGGCCGTGACCGAGGAATGGCAGTCCAAAGGCCTGGGCGCTTACCTAGTCACCACCCGCATCGAAGAGGCCAAAGAGCTTGGCCTAGCCACAGTCTTCTGTCTTACCCACAAGCCAGTCTTCTACGAGAAGCTCGGCTTCTCCCAGGTAGACGTCATGACGCTGCCCCGCAAGGTCTGGGGAGAGTGCATGCGCTGTCCCAAATTCCCGGCCTGCAACGAAATAGCCATGGTAGTCCATCTGACGCCGGAGGGAGCCGCCAGCCTAAAATCTCCTCAGTCCACCAGCGCCAGCGCGTTCGAAGTACCCATGATGGCCGCCTTCAACAGACCACCGATGATCTAAAATATATCCCAAGACGGTAACTGTCCCCTCTCCCGGCGCCTGCCCTGAGCGCAGTCGAAGGGGGAGAGGGTTAGGGTGCACTAATTTGACCACAGAATCCACCATCTCCAGCACATACATATATCAAGGCAAAATACTCAACCTGAGGCTTGACAGCGTTCGCCTCTCCATCGGCATCACCAGCCAGAGAGAGATCATAGAGCACAGCCAGGCTGTTGTAATAGTGCCGATTGATGACGATAGCAACGTCATAATGGTGCGTCAGTACCGAAAAGCTGTTGATAAGATACTTTTGGAGCTGCCGGCAGGCGGGATGAATGAAGCAGAAGACCCCTATGTCGCGGCGGCTCGCGAGCTTGAGGAAGAGACCGGCTATGCCGGTACACTACAGAGATTAGGCGGGTTCTATGCAGCGCCGGGTTATTGCACAGAATATCTTCATCTATTCCTGGCTACAGGACTCGTAAAGGGAGATGCCCATCCGGAAGAGGATGAGCAGATAGAAACAATCGCAGTCCCGCTATCACAAATTCCCGGTCTCATAGAAGCAGAGGAAATACAGGACGCGAAAAGCATTGCCGGAGTCCTACAGGCGATGGTGCTTTCCAAGTTTAGCGCTAGTAATGAAAATAAGGGACCGTAGCCTTTTTGCCTGGAATAATGTTTTTCGAAGCATAGCAACTCATCAAGCCGAGCAATCAGCTACAAAGTCTCGGGCTTAACTCTATATGGACTACTGAACCGGAGGTGAAAGATGGGTATGTCGAGTTCATCCACAGGGAGTGAGACGTCCGAGCACAAGGCCCGTAATTCCGATAGAATTCCTGCCGCCGGCAGGATTTTTTATGGTTGGTGGATAGTCGCCGCTGGAGTAGTCCTTAGCATAATGAGCGGCGGCATGTACGTCTATGGCTTCAGCGCTTTTTTCCTCCCGCTCACCAGAGAGTTCGGCTGGAGCAGGGCCTCACTTTCTGGAGTTGTGGCCATAGCAAGACTCGAGGGCGGAGTCCTCTCACCGTTGGTGGGCTACCTAATCGACAGGTATGGCCCGAGAAGGCTGATGCTGGTGGGCATCACCATGATGGGCATAGGCTTCATACTCCTCAGTCGGGTCAACTCCCTGGTCATGTTCTATGTAGTCTTTATCCTAGTGGTCTCCGGAGGCAGCAGCTTTGCTATAGGCACTCCGCTCCAGACCGCGGTAGCCAACTGGTTCATCAAGAAGCGTGGCAGGGCCATCGGTTTCCTTATGTCCGGGTTCGGACTGGGCGGAGCCATTACCCCCCTCATAGTGCTTCTTATCACCAGCTTCGGCTGGCGCACAACCATGGTAATCAGTGGCATGACTCTCATCGTGATCGGCCTTCCGCTAGCCCTGGTAATCAGGCACCGGCCGGAGGACAGCGGCCTGCTCCCGGATGGAGCAGATCCAGGCGCTCGTAAAGAAGCAGGATCAGATGAGGCCGCGGAGTTGCAGAACCGGGCAATGCATGGACATGGGGGCTTTATGGGCAGATTTAAAGAGGACCCCAGAGATATAAACCTGGAGCCAAAAGAGGCGCTAAAGACCCAGGCCTTTTGGTTCATCGCTCTGTCCTTTGGCCTGTCCATGATGACCTCCGGACTGATAACTGTACACTACATACCGTTTCTGGTGACCGATATAGGCTTGTCGGATAGCATGGCGGCGAGCGTGCTGGCCTTCCATGCTGTAGTCAGTGTGGTGGCAAGACTGGGTGTAGGCTGGGTAGGCGACATCATTAACAAGCGGTATTTATATTCTCTTTGCATGTGGGCACAGGTAGCAGCCTTGCTGCTCCTTGCCAACGCCCATTCCTTAACAATGGTTATGCCCGCAGTTTTCCTCATGGCGCTGGCATACGGTGGACCCATTCCCCTCAGACCTGCAATCCAGGGAGACTACTTTGGCCGCAAGAACTTCGCCACGATCGGTGGCTGGCTGAGAATCGTAGACTTGCCTGGCATAGTAGCCGGGCCCGTCTTCGCCGGCTTCGTGTATGATGTAACAGGAAGCTACTCTCTGGGCTTCATAGTAGTAGCTTTCACAACTGCACTTAGCGGCCTGGCCATCCTAGTAGCGCGGCGCCCAGAACCTCGGCTCACGGAAGCGCCGCAGGTGGCATAAGCGCTCACCTCCTTAATCCCAGGATAGAGTCATTGACTATGTATATACGAGCATGTGGCGACGCTCAATAATGTGATGAGGAGCATCCGCCTAAAGGAGGAAATATATAGCTTGGCTACTCATGACTACATAACGTTATACGCTTTCATCGTTTTTATCCTTTTTATCGTCCTTCCAATCCCCTCTTTGTTGATTGAAAGATCGCTTGATACGCCCCAGAAACAATGCCCTTACTGCAAGGAATCGATTAATATGAACGCCACTAGGTGTCCTCGCTGCGCAAGCTTGCTAACCGATCAGGTAGTGCCGAAAGCAGAAACTGTGAGAGAACGAAGCGAACGTGAAGAAAAGAACGCTATATTGTGAATCCTATCTAATCTAAGTCGAAGCAAAAACCCTATCTGTACCTGTTAAGAATTTTCTTATAGGACCCTCTTAATATCTAATCGTTTTCCTATGAACATATACACCACATAGGTCATACCCAGAATGTTGCTGGCAGTGTTTATACATCCTTGCCGCGGCACCGCAGAGAATAAAAGGAATCTAGAGGGCACTACTGTTCCTTTCGACAAGCTCAGGGAACGGAGCGAATCCTTAGATAATATGTAGTTGCTGGATCAAATCATCGCGTTCGGGCCGCTCCGCCTATCCTACGAACTCATACAGCCACTCACCGCTCTCCGCGTCTATGAACACCAAATGAAACGTCGGCTTCGGAAGCTGGCTTGCATCCTTCGGGGGGAGTGACAAAGCCACCATCAGCATTAGGCGTTGCGTCCGGTGGAATCCTAGGAGCGGGGCCCCCTGATATATAATGCAAACCACCCGCCGGCTCAATTGAGAATACCCAGACAAGAGATTTTTGCGGAACAATCGCTAGAGCGCTTTGATCCAATTCAGCGAGCACGGCTTCCCTGATAGTCACGCCCCTGTGAAGCTCCATTACTTTCGCCTCGGCCGCTTCCTTCTCGACCTTTGGCATCCTGTCTGTAGGACGTAGCTCTTGACGGTTCCGTCGGAGATCTACAGCATCCGCAGTACGGAGCATATCCGGTGGTCTATTCCAGAGATTATTTCCAATTATCGCAAGCGCTGCTACAATCAGTATTCCAGCCATAGCCACAATTGTTGGATTTGTGCTTCTTATTTTTTCGCGTATCATTCTATGTATAATATACATGAACATAATAACCTATGAGCACAGCTCTTACTAAAAGGAGGTCGAAAGAAGATGGTCCAACAGGAGCTTAAGCGTTACCACAACGACGCTCTATATTTTGAGGAGAATCGCCAGGAACTGATAAAGCAATACCCAGAGCGATGGATTGCAGTGTATAACAAACAGGTAGTCGGGACTGCCAAGGACCCAAAACGCCTTCTAGCCCAACTCAAGCGCAAGGGTATACCACCCAGCGAAGTTTTCAGAGGACATCTGACCACGAAGGAAGACCTACTTATCCTTTCCGGGCTTATCCCATGATCCGTGGTCTTTTATCGGGTTCACCTGGGCGTCTGCGCCCCTTTGTAGAAGTTCAGATAGCCATTCCATCGATTAGCATCGCAGGCAAAGCACAGCTTTTAGTCGACACTGGAGCAGACTCTACACTTTTGGGTCCTCTTGATGCTCTTTATCTAGGTATCGATACGACCCGCTTATCCCAAGGCGCTCCAACCATCGGGGTAGGCGGCAGAACTCCGACTGTATCTGTCGAGGCCGTGCTGACCTTAGGTATTCATACATTTCCTATTAGTTTACGCATCTTAGCCCCACAATCTAGACAGCAACAACAGTCCTTACAGTCTATACCATCTCTACTTGGCCGAGATGTACTTTCTCACTTCGCTTTGTTTCTTGAAGAACGTACCAACCGAGTGTTTCTTCTTGATCCCGACGAAGCAGATTCGTTGAATCTGCCTGATGATTGATACAAAGGCATATCATCTCGATGCTTTCAGTTTGTACTATTCGTCGCTCAACATAGCTTGGGTCTTGCTACTCTATGAGACTCCTCAAGCCGATCAATTTTGACAGTCAATTGGCAAAGCAATACAATAATGATACTTTAGTGATTTTTTAAGCGTTAGAGAAAAGGCGCGACTTCGGGCGTGCCTTGTTGAATTTTACGGAGGTAAAGAGAGTTAAATGGCCACAAAGACCTTATTCGATAAAATATGGGATGCTCACGTGGTCCATGAGGAGGCGGGTAAACCAACCCTCCTTTATGTTGACCTTCATTTAGTGCACGAGGTTACCTCGGCTCAGGCTTTCGACGGCCTGCGACTGAACGAGCGAAAAGTCAGGCGTCCTGACCTTACCATTGCTACCGCTGACCACAACGTCCCGACCTGGGACCGCTCTCTTCCTATTACTGACGAGATTTCAAAGGCCCAGTTGGAGGCGCTCTCCAAAAACGCCAAAGAGTTCGGCATAACCCTGTACGATATTTACAGCGAGGGTCAGGGCATAGTGCACGTCATTGGCCCGGAGCAGGGATATACCCAGCCCGGCAAGCTCATAGTGTGTGGCGACAGTCACACCTCCACTCACGGCGCGCTTGGCGCTCTGGCCTTCGGCATCGGCACCTCAGAGGTTGAGCACGTGCTGGCTACCCAGAGCATACTTCAGAACAAGCCTAAGAGTATGGAGATAAGGGTCGATGGGGGTTTGCCAAAGGGTGTGTCCGCTAAGGACATCATCCTCAGCATCATCGGAAAGATAGGCGTTGGCGGCGCCGTGGGCCACGTGGTTGAGTACACCGGCGAGGCCATTCGCGCGCTCTCTGTCGAGGGACGATTGACTGTATGTAATATGTCGATCGAAGCCGGGGCGAGAGCCGGAATGATTGCGCCCGATGAAAAGACAATAGAATACCTGAAGGGCAGGCCACGCGCTCCCAAGGGAGAGGCCTGGGAAGCCGCGGTAGAGACCTGGAAGAGCCTACCCACCGACCCCGGCGCTCGATACGATACCGTAGTCCGAATAGACGCCTCAACTCTGGCGCCCTATGTCTCCTGGGGCACCAACCCAGGCATGGTAGCGCCGGTGACCGATAGGGTTCCAGACCCGGCCTCCTTCTCGTCAGCAGCAGACCGTTCTGCCGCCGAGCGCGCCCTTGAGTACATGGGCCTCGAACCTGACATCGCTATAGAAGATATAAAGCTGGACAGAGTCTTCATCGGCTCCTGCACCAACTCCCGAATGGAGGACTTGAGGGCCGCCGCCGAGATCGCCAAGGGACGCAAGGTCAATCCCAGCGTATATGCCATGGTGGTCCCAGGCTCCTGGGCGGTGAAACAGCAGGCCGAGGCCGAAGGGCTGGACCGCATATTCAAAGATGCAGGCTTCGACTGGCGTGAGGCCGGCTGCTCCATGTGCCTGGGCATGAACCCGGACATTCTACAGCCCGGCGAAAGATGCGCCTCTACCTCAAACCGCAACTTTGAGGGGCGACAGGGCAAGGGTGGCAGGACTCACCTAGTAAGCCCGCAGATGGCCGCAGCCGCAGCCATCGCCGGACACTTTGTTGATATCAGGGAGTGGAAGTAGACGAGACGAGACCTATTGGAGGGACACCCCTATGAAAGAAAAAAAGGTCACCATTGTATTGAAGGGCAAGGGCATAAACAAAGAAGTAGAGGTACAAATAGCTCCTAAGACAACTACAAGGAATCTTATGAGGTTGTTGAACTTTCCTTACATGGAAATCTCTAAAGAAAAGGGAGATCCCTCCTTTCCTGACGACCAAAGCTTATTCCATTTTGTAGAAGATGGCAGCAGGCTATATGCTTCTGTTAAAAAGGGGCCATTGTATCCGAAGGATGCTGCTAAGGTTAGGCGTATTTTGGAGAACTTTGTAGGGATTGCCGCAGATCCGGCGACCGATGTCGCTGAAAAGCATGACCTTTATTTGTCAGGTTTACTTAAATGAACCACTGGGTATTAGTGGATACATCGGCAGTCTACGCTCTAGTTTCTTCCACTGACCAGTTTCATACCGATGCGCATAGAACCCTCGATAAGTTAATAGAGGAGCGAGCGATTATATTCATAACTAATTACGTTCTCGTAGAATTTCAGGCCTTGGCGATCCCTAGACTGGGATTTGAAACTGTAAGGAACTTTATTGAATGGTCAAGAGGGCTATTCTATATACGGTGGATAAATATGGAGACACATTGGCAAGCCTGGCAGTTAATGCAGGAGCGATGGCCAAGATTGAGTTTCGTTGACGCGACCACGATAGTTGTGGCACGTGCTCTACAGTGCACCGTATTCACTTTTGACAACGACTTTCGTCAGGAAGGTCTGCCGGTCTTACCTTAAGGAGGAGAAAATAATGGAACCTTATACTAAAGTAACAGGACTAGTAGCACCCCTCGACCGGGTGAACGTGGACACAGACCAGATCTGCCCAGCGCAGTTTTTGAAGCGCATCGAGCGCACCGGATTCGGGCAGTTCCTGTTTCACAGCTGGCGCTTTAAAGAGGACGGGACGCCCAACCAGGACTTCGTGCTCAACGAACCCCGATACAAGGATGCCTCCATCCTTGTCACCGGTCCTAACTTCGGCTGCGGCTCCTCCAGAGAGCACGCGCCCTGGGCGCTGGAAGACTACGGCTTCAGAACGGTGATCGCTCCCAGCTTTGCCGACATCTTTTACAATAATTGCTTCCAAAACGGCATGCTGCCCATAGTCCTGCCTGAGGAGCAGGTAAATGAGCTTATAGAAAAGTCCAAGAGCAAGCCAGAATATAAGATCACTGTAGACCTGGAGAAATCCACCGTAACTGACGATGAAGGCTTTAAGGCTGAGTTCAGCGTAGACCCCTTCCGAAGGAACTGCCTGCTGAATGGCTTGGACGACATCGGGCTAACTCTACAGAATGAGGACAAGATAACGGCCTTCGAGAAGCGTAGACCTGCCTGGGCAGAGCGGTTCTAGAGTCCTTTGCCCGCATACAAAAAGTACCATATGTAACAAGTCTCTCCAGTAGGCGCGCGTGAAAGGAGTCATGATGGCCCGTTTACCAGATGTAAGTTGGGACAACTTAACTTTGGAACAGCAAGCATTATGGCCAGACGGCCGCATGGTTGCACCTTATCGGGTGCTGATGAACGTTCCAGGGATTGGCGAGGCCCATTTCCGGTTAAGCCGTACCCTTAGAGGGGCCTCAGACTTTCCAGCTCAACTCAGAGAACTTGCTACCTTGACTACGGCACGGGAACAAAACTGCCAGTACGTATGGGCCGCTCACAACCGTATCGCCCGCGACGCCGGCACTCGCCCGGAGGCCATCGATGCTGTTCGTGATGGCATCAGCCTTACAGGGCTTACTGACGACGAAGCGCTGGTGGTGGGCTATACACTGGAACTCATCCAGTCTAAGCAGGTCTCCGATACTACGTTTCAGACAGCTTTGAGTAGGTTTGGACAGCACGGCGTGTTAGAGCTTACTTATACCGTAGCCTACTATCTGATGATGTGCGCTGTTACCAATGCCTTCGAAGTCCGCCCCGAAGACGACGGACTGCCGCGGCTGTTGCCCGAGTAGGCATTCTTAGCGGGCAGAGCAGTTCTAGTGATTGAGATTAAAGAAGAGCCTGCAAATCTGGAGACCACCCTGGAATACGGGGTGGTCTCCATTGCTTTTCTAGTGGAATCTCTGTACCGGGTAGAGCACATCCGCGGCGGTCTTGGAGGATGGAGGCTAACTGAAGAACCTGTCGAACATCCATACATCAAGACTATGACGAGAGGGATGGTGAAAGGCCAAGTCAGTGGGCTAGTAAATTTGACATATCCAACTGGGGTATTCTATCAGCCTTTGAAGGAGATACGAGAGTCGGTGGCGCTGTAATCGCTTTCAATACACCCGAAATAAACATGCTGGAAGGGAGTACCAACCTCGCCGTCCTCTGGGACATTCGTGTTCATCCGGAATACAGGCGGAAGGGAATAGGGTCCCTACTGTTCCCTCGCATCGTCTCATGGGCAATCGCTCGCCAGTGCACGGTTCTCAAGATTGAGACGCAAAACATCAACGTGCCAGCGTGTAAATATTACGCACGCATGGGTTGCCAACTACGAGCCATTCACCCAGACGCCTATCCAGACCTGCCAGAGGAGGTCCAGTTCCTTTGGTATCGGCGTCTCTAGACAAGTACTTGCTCATAGACATTTCTGCTACAATTGAGCATTATGAGAGACCGTTACCGCTATGTAGTAGAGGTACTTGTATTAGCTGTTCAGGCCGCTATGGGCCTCAATTTCGTCGCGGTAGCGCCACTTATGTCTCTTATAATCGAAGAATACCGCATTGAGAGGGCCACAGCCAGCCTCTTGATAGGCGGCGTGTCTCTTGTGCTGGCGGTATTCATGGTGCCTGCCAGCATTATTGCCGCTAAGCTTGGCCTCAAACGCGCCTACACTCTGGGCGCTCTTTTGATGTCAGCAGGAATACTAACGCCCTTGGCCGATAATTTCCTGGCCCTGCTATTCCTGCGGCTACTGTACGGGGCTGGAGTAGCTTTTGTGATGCCGGTTACCGGGTCTATCATTATGGGCTGGTTCTCTCCGAGGACGCTTCCCATGGTCAACAGCATCAACGTCGTAGGGCAGAGCCTTGCTATCACTTGCGCCACCTTCGCGGCGCCGGCTTTGGGACTACTTTTTGGCTGGCGCGTCACCCTATCCATGTTCGGTGGTATCGCACTGGCTGCTGGGTTAGCTTGGCTCTTGCTGGGTCGAGTGAATACTAGCGGGAGAGATAAAGTTGAAGCCTTAAGTCCAAGGCTCATACTTGAGGTGATGGGACAGAGGACCACTCTGCTATTGGGTATGGCTTTTGTGGGAGTATTCGGACAGTATATAGCCTTGACCACGTGGCTGCCCACTTACTACAACCAGGTCCTGGGACTCTCGTTAAGCACAGCCGGACAACTTGCCTCGCTGCTTCCTCTGTTTGGCATCCTGGGATCCCTCTCCGGAGGATTCCTGTCGACTCGGCTGGGCGTTAGAAGGCCATTTCTCATAATTCCGGGGATGATGATTACGCTGTTTGGCCTGGGAAGCTTCTTGTCCCCAAACCTGCCCCTTCTCATCCTTAGGTGTGCCTGCTTGGTATTACCTCATGGATATACCTGCCGGCGGCCTTCACCATACCCATGGAAATAGGTGGCATGACACCGGAGCGGGTCGCGATGGCGCTTGCGGTGGCCCTTAGTCTGGGTAACTTTGCCGGCTTCCTTTCACCTCTGATGGTGGGATTCCTGACGGATAGGACCGGTTCTTATATACCTGGTCTTGTCATGGCTTCGGTACTGAGCGTCAGCATGTTCTTTAGTGGCAGACTGCTCCCTGAGACTGGACCTCGGGGTCAGGCCGCGCTACAATCAGACCGTGATCAGCTAAGACTATAGCCCATCATGACCTCGCGAACTCAGTCAGTCTCTCTCTACTTGCTCCCTCCATTCGTAGTAACCCATGACTTTCGATATCGCGTAGGCAGCCCGCTTGATGCTTGGGAACACCGCCAGCCCAGCCTTCAAGCACATCTCCTGGAATACCTGAGTGCCTTCGGACCCGCCCTCATACCTCTCGTTCTGTCGGACCACGACAGCCATAGGTTTTCCTGAGTCCCCCGCCGCCTTCACCATAATCTCCCCCATCTCCTCGGGAGTAAACCGGCGGTCGGAACGAGGTGTCCTGAACCCACCGGGGACATGGACGATAAAAAAATCCACTTCGTTAGATTGACCGATGGCGGTCACGGCTTCCATGAAGTCCTCCGGGCGGCTAATGAGAATACCGGCATCGATGGGATTTCTTATGCTGGTGCCGGCTATTGGGACTTTTTCTCTAAGCTTGTCCTGCACCTGTTGTGAGACCCAGGGCACGGTGAGTCCAACTCTAGAGCTGTCGTCAGCGGCGATTACGCTTGTGCCGCCACCTCCACCTACTATACAGACGCGACGTCCCGACGGTGGGCTCATATGGCGCAGGGCCAATACTACGTCCACCATCTCATCCATGCCGAACACTCGTATGGCTCCCACCTGCCGGCACAAATTATCCCAGACCGCGTCCTGTCCCGCCAGAGAGCCGGTATGGGAGGACACCGCCCGGGTGCCGTCCTCGGTAGCGCCTCCCTTCAAGATGACCACAGGCTTTCTTCGTGTGACCTCTCTCAGTACGTTGAAAAGCTTTCGACCGTTCTTTACACCCTCGAGGTATGTCCCGATTACAGTCGTCTGCGGATCAGAAGCGAGATAATCGAAAAGCTCGGCTTCATTTATGTCAAGTGCGTTCCCGAAGCTGATCACCTTGCTGAAGCGCAGCCCTCTCCTGCCGCCGGCGCCCACCATGTCGCCGGCGTTTGCGCCGCTTTGAGATATAAATCCGACTGAGCCAGGCTCCGTAGGAAATTCCGAGCTCCAGGATAGGTTTGTGCCTGGGCTGTATATACCCATGCAGTTCGGTCCTAGCAGCCGTACTCCTCCCTCTTTGCCGGTGCGGGCTATCTCCTCTTCCAGCTCTGCTCGGTCCTGCTCTCCGGACTCGTGGAATCCGGCTGTAAACATGTGGACCAGCTTAACCCCCTTTTGGGCGCACTGCCTTATCAGCTCTGGCACTCCGGGAGCAGGAATACTGGAGATTACGTAGTCCAAGGGCCCCTCTATATCCAGGACCGAGGGATATGCCTTCAGCGATAGTATCTCGTCAGCTTTGGGGTTAACCGGATACAGAGGGCCTGGAAAATTCATCTTCATGAACCCTCTAAGGAATTCGTTGCCAGCCCCATTGGGCCTGGTCGATGCTCCTACAACTGCAATAGAGCGGTGGTGAAATATATCTTCAAGGGGGTGATTGCCGTTCTGCCCAACGGAAGCTGAGCCCTCATGAACTGTATCGGTCATAGAGTCCTTTCTCCTCCTAAGCTCTCATCCTGAAGGCCTTCACTACGCCACGCTGCACAACCGAACGCAGGCCAAAGATGGTTAATCTCTAATTACTGATCTAATACCTAAAATATAGCTTTGTCGGCATACTTTTTATAGGTCTGCTCAGCGATATTCTACAGCCCTCACCTTATCGAAGCAAGTAAACATATGCAGAGACTGACCTTTGTACCGAAGATATATCAAAAGCTCCCAGCCCATTGACTCCCATACTTTACGGTGTTATAAAGGATAGGGCAATAGTCTTAGGCGGAGCAGGGAGGTAAATATGGGGCTTCTTGACGGACTGTTTGGCAGAAAGCCAAAACAAGAGCAAACTCGATCTACTGCCACGGTAGTAGCAGATTGTCCGCATGTTATGCTCGCACCCAGGTGGGATAACGCTGCCGATATCGGCCACGAGGATAGGGCCACAGGTTTTGTTTGCAGCGGCTGTAATTCATTGTTTACAGTAGATGAAACAGCCAAGTTGCGAGCGACTGAAAAGGAAAGATTAGAAGCCGAGTTAAGCACTGAGCCAGAGGCTCACACCTAGAAGAGCAAAGTACTGAAAAAGCTAATATCAATATAACCTAGTTTGTAAATCGCTCCGCCGGGCACCTTAAGGAGAGCTAAAGCAGCTCTCCTTAAGATTTGTGGTCTCTTCCTGACCCAACTACATTACGTCTCCTTCTGTAAGAGAAAACTATCCGGTGTGATAATATAGCAGGGGCACAACTTCTTTTATAGGCATACCCGCTGTGTTCATCGATCATCTAAGCCTAACCAATTTTCGTAACTTTCGCTCCTTGGACCTGACTCTTGCCGAGGGGCCTACCGTATTAATAGGAGATAACGCCCAGGGAAAAAGCAATTTGTTAGAGGCGGTGTATTTGCTCTCGACCTCAAGGTCTCCATGGGCCACCAGAGACAACGAAATGGTCTCGTGGTATACCTTAGAAGATGATCTACCACTGGCAAGAGCAAGAGGTGGAGTCAAGCGGGACCATAGAGATATAGCCCTAGAGGTTATTATAAGCGGACAAGGCGCTAATACTGCTACAGACCCAGGCAGTGGGGCTGCTACAGGCAACATCACGGTCAGGAAACAACTTAGAGTGAATGGCGTGCCCAAGCGAGCATCAGATTTCATAGGACAAGCAGCAGCCGTGATCTTTGGCCCGCAGGAGACACAGATAATATCCGATACCCCATCAGTGCGCCGAAGATTTATAGATATGGCCTTATCTCAAGTGGAGCCTCGATATACCAGAGCCTTGCAGAAGTACAATAAGGTGCTTGTACAGAGAAACCATCTGCTCAGACGAATAGAAGAAGGACAATCGTCTCCTGACGAGCTGGAGTTTTGGGATGACAGTCTGGCTATTGGCGGAGCAGAGGTGCTATGTCACAGGCTCAGCGCTATGGAGAGGGTTTCTGCTATATCCGCAGTAGTACATGAAGACCTAACAGGAGGCAAAGAGCATCTAAGCTGCTATTATCAGTCAAATATAGCTGGCGAAGAGGATGTTCTTGCTTCGAATCTAAGCGCTGGTGAGATATATAGGGCTTTTTTAAAGAGCTTATCTAAGGCGAGAACCAAGGATATTAGACAAGGACAGACCACAGTTGGCCCTCACAGAGATGATATAAAAATTCTTATAGACGGCCACCCGGCAGACCTCTACGGCTCAAGAGGGCAACAGCGCACCGCAGCGCTGTCATTAAAGCTGGCCGAGGCGAGATTTATGGAGGAACGACTGGGGGAGCAGCCTATGCTTCTTCTGGACGATGTCTTTTCAGAGCTGGACAGCTCCCGCCGAGGCTACTTGATGGATGTAGCACGGGGACACCAACAGGTAATAATCACTACAACGGACGTGGACCGCCTGGGCGAGTCGCCCCTCTATTTACAAACAAAGCTCTCGGTCAAGAACGGGGCGGTCAGCCGCATTTAGATAGCCGGACTACCCTCACCCTAATCCAAGGACAGGTGATGCAAATTAAAATATATAACCGATATGTAGGGGCGCACCTGCGTGTGCGCCCTAATCACCGCCATCTAACCCCGTAACGCCTGCAATTCTATAAGTGTTGGCATATTTGGTATAGGAACAGGGCAGACACCCAGGTCTGCCCCTACGTTACGATGATCTGTATCACGCATCCCTGAGAGAGGGCCGGCGTAAGAGCGTAATCCACTTACGACAAACCCAGAACCTGTACAGCAGTCTCTACCGCACTTAATACCGGCGCTGGGTAAATACCAATCAAGATAACCGCCGCCAGCAAGACCACCAAAGTCCCTACCGTCAGCCTTGGAATGGGCAGCCTGTTCATTTCTTGAGGCTGTGATATATACATCTGTCTTACAACCTGTATGTAGTAATAAAGCGAAATGAGGCTATTTATAACGGCAACCGCCACCAGCCACAATAGGCCGCTATCGGCAGCAGCGGTGAAGAGATAGAACTTAGTAATAAAGCCCGCGAAAAACGGCAGTCCCGCCAGAGAGAACAAGCCAATAGCCATAGACAGGGCCAGCAGCGGAGACCGCTCCGCCAGACCTGCATAGTCTCTGATCTCATCCTTACCGGTAAGGTTAAAGTAGGCAGTGGCGCACATAAAGGCCACCAGGTTGCTGACACCATAACCCGCGATATGAAGAAGGACCGCGCTCGCCGTGAAGGAGTTGAGCGCGGCTAGACCAATCAACAGATAGCCAACTTGGGCTATGCTTGAATAAGCCAGCAGTCTCATCATATTACGCTGCTGTATAGCCACTAAATTGCCAACAGTCATAGACATAGCCGCGATGATCGCAATAACGATGCCCCACTCTGCCGCGATAGGGGCCAGGGCAGTGGAGAAAAACCTGAGTAAAAGCGCAAATCCTGCGGCCTTAGAGGCTACGGCTATAAAGGCCGTCACCGGCATCGGCGCGCCTTCATAGACATCAGGAGTCCACATATGAAAAGGCACGGCAGCCACCTTAAAGCCTAGTCCCGCGGTTATAAGGACCAGGGCCATAATAAGGCCGCCATTCAGACCACCGGCCTGAGATAGACTCTGCGCGATTCCATAGTAGTAAGTCGTGCCGGCAATACCGTACAAAAAGCTAAAGCCATACAACAGCAGTGCAGAGGCAAACGAGCTGAGGACTATATACTTAAGGCCCGCTTCGTTGGACTTTGGATTATCCCTGGCATAAGACACAAGCACATACAGACAGAAGTTCAACAGCTCTAACGATATGTACGCGGTGATTATCTCACCAGCTTCAGCCATCGCGATCATCGCCAAAGTTGCAAAAAGGATTAGGCTGTAATACTCGCCGGGATACCTAAGCCTCTGGGGCACAAAATCTACAGACATCAAGACCACGCTAAGAGAGATGAGGGGGAACAGGATACGGAAGAAGATAGTATAGCTGTCTACAAGGACCAGGCCGTTGTAAAGTGACCCCTTGGCATCAGCAAACGATATAGAGATAATTATAAATAGCACCAAGGCCAGAGCGCTCACTAGAGCAAGCCCCTGCTTACCGTCCTTTGGCAGGAAGAGATCTCCGACCAGCACGACAAAGGCCGCGCCTACCAGAAAGAGCTCGGGCGTAATCAGAGAGAAGTCGATCATCCGGCGCCCACTACGGTGCTAAATCTCTGTAAAAGAGGCCCTATGCCGCTGTTAATAACAGTCATTACCGAGTTCGGATAAAGTCCAACAAAGACCAGAGTGAACACCAAAATAGCCATGCCAACGCCCTCTACAAAGCTGGCGTCATGCATCTGAGACCAGCGCTCCTGCAAAGGCCCGAAAAATACCGTCGCCATAAGCCGCAGAATATACACCGCGGTTATGGCAGCTCCTATAACTCCCAGTACGCCAAAGAGAGGGTATGTCTGGAAAGCGGCAACGAATACCAGGAACTCAGCCACGAATCCGCTGAACCCCGGCAGCCCTAAAGAGGTAAGGCCGGCCACCGCGAAAAAGGCAGCGACTACTCCCATACGCTTGGCGAGACCCCCAAACACGGCTATCTCTCTGGTGTGGGCCTGGTCATATATAACACCGACCAGAGAGAAGAATAGCGCTGTCATAATGCCGTGGGAAAACATTTGAAGGACAGCGCCGCTTAAGCCGATAGGTACAAGGGTAGCCATCCCCATAAGCACATACCCCATATGGCTCACACTGGAGTATCCAATCACGTATTTCAGGTCCTTTTGTCCCAGGGCCGAGATCGCGCCATAGACCACGTTAACAGTAGCAAGGGTAATTAGCAGGGGCATCCAGGTAATCGTACCTTGGGGCAAGAGGAGCATTCCAACCCGTATTATTCCATAGGCTCCCAGCTTCATAAGCACACCCGCGTGCAGCATACTAACCGCGGTTGGCGCGGCCACGTGGCCATCCGGCGACCAGGTGTGAAAGGGCCAGAGGCCGGCCAGGATCCCAAAACCTATTAAGATGAAAGGAAAGAAGATGTTTTGGAATTCATTTGAGAAGGAGACCTCTTGTAAGAGAAGGATATCGAAGCTGTTAACTCCGGACTCGACGTACATAGCGATGATCGCCAGCCATACCGGGACGCTTCCAGCTACAAGGTAAATAGTAAGCTTCAGAGCGCTATACTCCTTGGTCCTTGCAAATGTACCGAAGTCGCTGCTGCTGCCCCAAATTCCAATGAGAGGGTACATTGGTATTACGGCAAGCTCGTAAAAGAAGAAAAGGAAGAAAAGGTCCAACGATGCAAAGACGCCATACACCCCAGAGACCAGGAAAAACAGCAGAACGAAGTAGTCCTTAGTGCGGTAGCTTATCTTCCAGGAGATAAGAACAGCAGCAAAGATCACTATTCCAGTCAAGAGGAACATAGGAGAGGAGATGCCATCTATGCCTAGATGGAGAGAGATCCCTATCTGTGGCAGCCACTGGTAACTCTCGACTAGTTGGTATCCTGAGGCAGATGGCTCAAAGACCAAAAACTGGTATAAAGAAAGGAGTAGACAGCCAAAACCGGTAGCTAACGCTGTCCATTTTATAGCCCTGTCCCAAGTGGAGGGCAGGGCCATTATGACTAATGCGCCAAGGACAGGTAAGAAGATTGTCGAAGAGAGGACAGGCACCCTTTGCTTTCAAAACCTCCTGGCCGCCAGCCATTCCGGATAACTAAAACTCGTAGTGCTGACAAGTCCGCCTCAGGCGTGGAGGCTCTCGAAACTACAGCGTGTGGCGCCTAGTAAGGGACACTATCACAAAGAGAGCTATTCTGTAAAGAGTTTGTTATTTTGGAATTAATAAGAGCTTATAGTTCTTGACAGCCGTACCCACGGTAAGTGAAACTTGCGATTAGAAAATTCATAGTATACTACTCTATGCTACGTTACTTCTTATACCAAATGGCATAACAAAGACCATAAATGAGTGAGCATACACTGGCGATGTTCCGCTCATGGTGAGCTTAGCCTGCCCTGAGGCTCTCGAAGGGAACCATCAGCGGGCTATATTGTAGTCCTTCGACAAGCATGTCCTGAGGCTCTCGAAGGGCTCAGGACGAGCGGATTTTATGGCCTCTGATTATACTATTGGTATTATAAACTTAATCTGCTCAGGATATAGCTCTAATGATACAAACACATTTCTCTTCTCTTTCGCCCGAATTCGAGCGTGAGCTGCTGTCGCCGCATAACTCAGGAGTGCTGCCATATCAACAGATCAAAGCGTTTGTTGAGGCTGGCTATATAAAGTCACCTGAACCCATCCTGGAAGACCAGCTACAGCCAGCCAGCATCGACCTTAGACTAAGCGCAATCGGATACCAGCTACGTGCCAGCTTCTTGCCGGGCAAAGCGTCGACCGTTGCAAGCAAAATCGAAGAGCTAGCTATACAGACGCTCGATCTTACGACACCGACTCTGCTGCAAAAGGGTGGTGTCTATCTTTTCCCTTTATTTGAAGAGCTACACCTACCAGATAGAGTATCCGGAAAGGCTAACCCTAAAAGCACCACCGGGCGTGTAGACGCCTTTTCAAGGATTATCACAGACTATAACGATGAGTTCGAGAGAGTTGAGAGAGGCTACAAAGGAAAATTATTCGTAGAGGTTGCGCCAAGGAGCTTCAATATAGTTGTAAGGACCGGCGACCGCCTGAACCAGTTGCGCCTGATACGCGGGGTTCTATCCGATAGCAGTATCAGCGCACTTCAAGAACAGGGGGCTTTGATATATCTGCCCGATGGCACTCCCGGACAGGCCGAGATATCAAAGCGCCAGCTATGGCTGACGGTGGACCTGGGAGGCCAAAGTAACGACGAGATAATTGGTTTCAGGGCTGTCCACAATGCTCCCCCTATAGAACTGGCTAAGGTCAACTATTATGATCCCCGAGAATTCTGGCAGCCTATCTTCCGTCCACAGAATGGGCAAATTGTGCTGAACCCAGGTGATTTTTATCTGTTATGGTCACGGGAGAACGTTAGTATTCCTCTTGAGTACGCGGCTGAAATGGTCGCATATGATACCTCGATAGGCGAGTTCCGCATCCATTATGCCGGCTTTTTCGACCCTGGCTTCGGCTACGGGCGCGGTGAAGTGAAGGGAACCCGGGCAGTACTGGAGGTCCGCTCACATGAGGTCCCATTTCTGCTTCAAGACGGACAGCGGGTGGGAAGTCTGGTCTACGAAAGGCTGCTTGCTCCGCCGGAAAAGGTCTATGGGGTCAACGCAGGCTCATCATATCAAAACCAGGTTCTAGGACTGAGTAAACAGTTCAAAAGCTGGTATGTTTGAGGCTAGCAGGACCAAGGCGGTAGGATAGCAACATGAAGAGAATTGCCATCATCGGTTCAGGAGGCTCGGGGAAGTCAACGCTCGCGAGGCAGCTTGGGGCCATTCTCGATTTAGAGGTTATCCACCTGGACTCCCTCTTCTGGCATCCAGGCTGGGTGGAGACGCCTCGTGAGGAATGGATAAAGATCCAACAGGAACTAGTCGAAAAAGAAACCTGGATTATAGACGGGAATTACGGCGGAACCCTGCACCTCCGACTCGAAGCAGCCGATACCGTGATCTTCCTGGACCTCCCACGCCATATATGCCTATGGCGCGTCATTAAAAGATGGTCTCAATATGCCGGAAGACCAAGACCAGACTTGGGGCCAGGATGTCCGGAGCAGCTTGACTGGTCTTTCCTGAGCTGGATCTGGAATTACCCAAAACAGCGGCGGCTTTCGATATTAGAAAGACTAAAAGCATACTCCAGCGAAAGAAGAATAGTGGTCCTTAAACATCCAAACGAGGTCCAGCAGTTCTTGAATGAGACCGAGAGGCTTGAGAAGGCAGCATCCAGCCATCCAGCACCCAGATTGCGCCAAGACCGCATCAAATGATATAATTCAGGTTGTCACTTTCGATAGCCCTTGTGGGCTCGTAGCTCAGCGGCAGAGCGGCCGGCTCATAACCGGTTGGTCGTAGGTTCGAATCCTGCCGAGCCCACCAGACTTACACCTCATTGTTGCATCAGCCTTTACCACAGTCGAACCATCGAACTATAATTCAGAGCAACCCTAACAAATACTAGTAGTCTAAACCAGATATGATATTCACTGATTCCCAGCCCTATTGTACTATGAGGTGATTCTGGTTGCTAATAACCAGGGTTATATACAATCATGCCACTTTCAGCTTACTAGTCGTTGTAGGAGGCATATTATGGTCCTGAACGCCCGCATTAACTCCGGAAAAAAGTTGATCATGACCACCACCCCTAACATAGAAGGACAGGCTATAACCGAATACTTAGGTATCGTTACCGGCGAGGCTATAATGGGAGCTAATATTGTCCGTGACATTTTTGCCGGTATCACTGACATCGTAGGCGGCCGATCCAGAGCTTATGAGCGAGAGCTTATAAAGGCAAGACAGATAGCGCTAGAGGAAATGGCGCAAACCGCAGAAGCCGAAGGAGCAGATGCAATAGTAGGAATATACCTAGACTACGAAGTTGTTCGAGAGGGTATGCTCATGGTAACGGCAAACGGGACCGCTAAGCTAAGCTCGTAATAACCGATCATCTTAACAGACCAGGATCGACGCGGATCGACCTATTGACAGCTGGGATTGGCGGAAATACAATATAGACGCTCAGAAACGTGGTGGTTGGTCACTGGTTCATGTGGACCAGGTCGCCTGAGGCGTGGCGGGTGCGCAGAGCCGCTGGTTCCGACAGGTAGAGGGGTGACTGCGGGTTGGAAGGAAATATGCTTGTATAGAGGGCTTTGTTCCTAGGCTTCATTAGAAGAGGGCGAGCCCTTATGTGCGTTTTGGACATTCTCAACTCGTGCTTAGTACGAATCGTTTCGGGAATATGAACGGCGCTTAACAGCAGAACACCTGTGGGCGGGTCTTGGTCCAACAGGCATTCTTCCCCGGCAAGGACAAGCGCTGTGGATGCACGCATTTTCAGGACTGGCCCGGGCAGTGCCTGACAGCAATAATTTGTTGAAGAGGAATATCTATGACGAGGCATATCCGATCGTCGGAGGCTTGGCCAAAAGCTGGGAGGTCGCGAAGGACTGGCTGATCTACACCCTTAGACTTCATGAGGGCGTGAAGATTCACAATGAGGAGGATGTTATGCGGAAGAATCGTCTCAGTTTTAGTGTTTTTCTCTCGGCTATCTCTCTAGCCGCGATCCTGGCCGCATGTGGGCCAGTTGCTAAGCCTACCACGGAAGGCGGCCAACCTAGCTCCTCGGCTGGACAAGCCATCGGAGGCCGCATAGGCGACCTGCCCGATGGGATAAGGCCGGGGACGTGGGGGACGCCCAAGCTGGGCGGCGTGTTAAGGAGGCCTAACAGCAATGAAGCGCCCAGCCTCGACGTTATCGCCGAAGGCACCAACGGCACCCATATACAGACCCAGCCGCTGTACAACACTCTCTTGGAGTACGAGTACGACTCCAAGGACACCCTCAGCTTCCCTTCTAAGATTATCCCGGGCCTGGCAGAGAGATGGGAGGTCTCCAAAGACGGCCTGACCTACACCTTCCACCTGCGCAAGGGCGTCAAGTTCCACGACGGGAAGGAGTTCACCTCCGCGGACGCCGAGTACAGCATCCGCCGCATCATGGACCCACCACCGAAGCTACCCAGCCTCCGGCAGAGCTGGTACAAGGGGGTAGTCGCCAAGATGGCTACTCCAGACCCCTACTCGTTTGAGGTAACCCTAAGTGACCTGGATGCCGCTTTCACAAAGAAGATAGCGGCTGGCTACACCCCTATAGTCCCCAAGCATGTCCTTGAACCCTTCAATGCCAGGATAGGCGTAACGGACATCGATAAGCTAGCGGGGACCGGGCCGTTTAAATTCGTCAAAGGGGAGAGAGCGGTTTCCTGGCACCTGGTCAAGAACGAGAACTACTGGAAAAAAGATGCACAGGGCCGGCCGCTGCCCTACCTTGACGGCATGGACATTTTCATCATGAAAGAGGAGTCTAGCAGGGTTGCAGCTTTCAGGGCGGGTCAATTGGAGAGCTTGGCCGATGCCATGCCAGGCGTCCCAGGAATGAAGGCAATGATGAAGGAGATGGGGGACAGGATAGTCACCTTCCGTTACTACAGCCCCAGCGGGCAGCCAGGAGGGCTTCAATTCAACACGACCAAAAAGCCCTTCGACGACGTGCGGGTGCGGAAGGCCATTGTGATGGGCATAGACTGGCCCCTAGTCTTGGAGAAAGCCTTAGAGTACGACAACGTCGGGACGGAGGCTTGCATATCCTCCCCCATGCTCTCTTTCGGCGAATGGGGGATCCCCTGCGAGAAGATGATGCAGCGGACCGAGTACAAAAACAAGACAGATAAGGAATTGGCCGAGGCCAAGAAGATTCTGGCGGATGCAGGGTACCCCAACGGCATTGATGTCTCAATCCTCTCCGGATATGGGGTCACCTACGACAACGCGGTTCAAATGTGGCAACCCATGCTTGAGAGAATAGGCGTGCGAGTGAAGATTAAGCCTCTGGAACGCACGGCCTATTACACAGCCATGACCACCGGCGACTTCGACTTCAACCCCATGGGCCTGCTGGCCTCCCTGGATGACCCCAACGACCACTTCTCCATAATGTGGACCTGCGGCGCAGGGAGGAACTACGGCAAGTTCTGCGACCAAAAGGTGGACCAGCTTTACTACGCCCAAGCCAAAGAGATGGACGATGCGAAGCGGAAGAACATGGTGATGGAACTGCAGGAGTATACGCTAAACCAGTTCGCCATGGTCTCCACCACGGGGCCGGGCTACGCCTCTAACATGGCCTATCTAAAGGGGTGGCTGCCCATGGGAGGCCGCCACACCCAGTTCCTGTGGGAGACGGCCTGGCTGGATAAATAGCCGGTTGGTGCCAATATGAATATGGAGCTGCATGGAGCAGGACCTCCGCTCTCCGTGTCGACGAAGGATCGACAGTGGGCGCCAGGGATTGGTTGCTGGAACTGCCCCAGCGCTCCTCCAATCACTGCGGTCCCCCAGGCAGCTCTCAGAACATCGACAAGGTTATCGTAGCACTATATCTTATAGCTAAAGTATTCAGACAGTACTTGTCAGTTACATAGGGCGCCGGTTACTACCTATTAGTAATAAAGGCCAAGGGGGAGAATAAATGACACAGTATCTAATACGCAGGCTGCTTTATATAATACCTATCCTATTAGGGGCCTCTATAATAATCTTCGCGTTAATTAGAATAGCGCCGGGAGATATAGCCGTCTTGATTATGGAGGGTGGCGGTGCAGGCACAGCCAGCCAGGAGCAGATTGAGAAGCTACGCAGTGAGCTAGGATTAAACAAGCCAATCCATCAGCAATACTTCGACTGGATAGGCCATATAATTAGGCTGGACATGGGAAGGTCCCTCTGGACAAACCGTCCCATTATTGAAGAGATCAAGAACAAGTACCCCATAACCATGCAGATGGCGGTGATTGCTGTTCTGCTATCCCTCATCATTGCCATCCCGGTGGGAGTCCTGTCGGCTATCTACCAGGACACCTGGATAGATTACGTCTTTCGTATCTTCACCGTGACAGGTCTTGCGGTACCTAACTTCTGGATGGGAATCCTGATAATTCTTGCACTGGTAGCCTGGTTCCAGTATACACCGCCCCTTGGCTTTGCTCCTTTCTGGGTAGACCCCTGGAAGAATTTCCAGCAAATGGTCTGGCCATCAGTGGCGCTTGGGTATCGCCTTTCCGCTATTGTAAGCAGAATGACGAGGTCTCAAATGTTGGAGGTCCTCAGGCAAGACTATATACGCACAGCAAGAGCCAAAGGTCTTAAAGAGCGAGTCATTGTATACCGCCATGCTCTAAAGAACGCTCTTTTGCCCGTAGTAACCATAACCGGAGTACAGCTAGGAGCGTTGCTAGGCGGCACTGTCGTGACGGAGACCGTCTTCAATATTCCCGGCATGGGAAGACAGTTAATTGAAGCCATCAACTTTAGAGACTATCCTATGGTCGAGGCTATAGTGCTTATCTCCGCTTTGACCTTCGCTCTTCTCAACCTCCTGGTTGATGTTATGTACGTCTGGTTAGACCCAAGAGTCAAGTACACATAATATGCCGAGTAGGATTAGAACTGTAGGCGTATAAGGTTGCAGTTATCGAAGATACTCGACTTGTCGGTAAGGGAGGCAAATAATGGCAAGAGAGGATACAATCCAGGCTGGCGGAATAGTAACGAGGCTCAGACCCAAACAGCCCATTCATAGCAAGTTAATACGATTTATCACAAAGAAGCCTCTGGGAGCTATCGGCGGCTTTTTGATTGGTCTAATAGTATTTTCGGCCATCTTCGCTGAGGTAGTAGCGCCCTATGGCCCGTATGAGCAGCATCTTGTAGACTCCCTAGCCCCACCAAGCTCAAAATACATTCTTGGCGCGGACAACTTCGGACGAGACCTGCTTTCCAGGATCATACATGGCTCCAGAATTTCTTTATACGTTGGCATAGGGTCAGTGGTGCTTGGCTCGATCAGCGGAGCAGTAATGGGGTTAATGGCTGGATACTTTGGTGGCAAGTTCGACAGCCTCATGCTGCGGGCCATGGACATAATGATGGCTTTCCCCTCTCTGGTGTTGGCACTTGCCATTGTGGCAACTCTAGGCCCCAGCGCCACAAACGCGATGTTGGCTATAGCGGTGACTTTGATACCCAGGGAGGTCCGGGTAATACGCGCCGCTGCTCTAGGTATTAAGCAAAACGAGTATATAATGGCTTCTATAGCCCTCGGCGCCAGCACCGCGCGAACTCTGTTCCGCCACATGCTGCCAAACGCCATGGCTGTATGGATAGTTATGGCGACTGCGGAATTGGGCAATGCCATCCTGGTGGAGAGCTCTCTTAGCTTCCTAGGTCTGGGCACTCCGCCGCCAACGCCATCCTGGGGAGGCATGCTGGCGGGAGATAGCCGCCGTTACCTGGAGACCGCTCCCTGGCTCAGCATCTATCCAGGACTTGCTATCACCGGCGCCGTGTTCGGGTTCAACCTTTTTGGCGACGCCCTTAGAGACGTGCTTGATCCTCGCCTTAGAGGACGCTAAGCCATTTCTAGTAAATCGCACATGCGGGCTTGCGCCTGCACCCCAAAGGATGAAAATGATCCAACGTAGCCCGTTCCTTCCCGCCTCAGGCGGGTCGAAAGGAAACGGGCGGTGCCTTCGACCTGCCTGAGGCAGGAGGCAACGCCCTTTCGGCTATAGAACCCTCATTTTCTAGTAAAGATATAGTGTTTCTTAAAGACAATGGCGCTCAGGACTTTGGCTATTCCTGAGCGCTATTTTTATAAGCCATTTGCTTTTCTTGACCTTGCTTAAAATAGAGATTAATATTCCAAAGAACAAAGGCGCATTGGAGGACTACGTAATGATGGATGGAGCTTTATCAGGACTAAAGGTGCTGGACCTCACCCACTATATTGCGGGTCCCTTTTGCACCAAGTTTTTTTCGGACTTCGGAGCTGACGTGCTGAAAATCGAGCGACCAGGATCAGGAGATGGATCCAGGCGAGTCGGACCCTTTCTTCATGACGAACCACATCATGAGAAAAGCGCTCTTTTCCTCTTTTTAAACACCAATAAAAAGAGCATAACTCTAAACCTAAAGACAGAAACCGGCGTGAATATCATAAAAGAGCTGGTCAAAGAAGCCGACGTCCTTGTAGAGAGCTTCCGCCCCGGAGTCATGGAGAGCCTGGGTCTGGGGTACGACGTGCTTGAGAAGATAAACCCTAGTCTAATAATGACCTCCATATCCAGCTTCGGCCAGACCGGCCCCTATCGCGATTATAAGGCCACAGACATGATTGAGTATGCTCTTAGCGGCCTTATGTACGTGATAGGCGATTACGATAAAGAGCCTTTAAGACAGGGTGGCACACCAGCGCAGTTCTGCACCGGAGAGACCGCGGCGATCTCCACGTTTATGGCCCTCAACTATCAGCAGGATACCGGAGGTGGAGACCACCTCGACATATCAGTGCTCGATTCTATGATAGCTCCTCAATTTACGGCCCTGACTCCATATATATTCTCAGGAGGAGTCATGAGAAGGCAGCCCAAGGTGGGAGGAAAATTTAACGGTAACAACGCTATGGCTACTCAGAACGGTTATGTTATTCCCGTAGTTATGGGCAACATGGAGTGGTCCCTTTTCGCTCTCTCTGTAGGTCTGCTGGACGAGCTGGATAACGATAAATTTAGCACCCCCGCGGCCAGAATAGAAAACTCAGCCGAGTTAGATGAAATATTGCTGAGACAGTTCAAAGACAAGACAAAAGAGGAGCTATTTCATGAGACTCAGTCCTTCGGCTCAGCTTTTGGCGTAGTGATGAGCAGCGAAGACCTGGTCAATTGTCCTCATCTCAACGAACGGGGCTTTTTCGTCGAGGTAGACCATCCAGCAACAGGGCCACTGACCTACCCAGGAGCGCCCTTTAAGCTCAGCGATAGCCCGTGGAGTGCTGGGCGGGCGCCATTACTGGGAGAGCACAACAGGGATATATATATAGACAAGCTGGGATATTCCCCGGAGGACTTGGTCAGATTCAGCGAGGCCGGGATAATTTAGGAGCTAGATATGGCAAAGAAATTACCGTTAGAGGGAATTAGAGTATTAGATGCTTCAATCATTTACGCTGGTCCATATGCCGGGATGCTTTTAGCCTCTATGGGCGCCGAGGTTATCAAAATTGAGGCTATACAGCGTCCCGACCAGATGCGCGGCGCAGGGCTAGGGCTTGGCGTGCCGGATAACAAACCGGAGGGGAATTTCTGGAACCAGTCCGCAGTCTTAAATGCAACAAATAGAAACAAGAAAGACCTCACATTAGACCTTACTAATCCAAAAGGGATAGATCTCTTCAAAGAGCTAGTTAAAGTAAGCGATGTAGTGCTTCAGAACTTCACACCCAGAGTAATGAAGAACTTTGGGCTAGGGTACGAGGTGCTCAGCTCTCTCAACCCCTCATTGATCATGCTTTCGTCTTGCGGCTATGGCGCCACCGGACCTTATTCCGACTACCGGGCGATGGGCATGAGTATGGAAGGGGCTATAGGTCTTCTCTATTTAACTGGCTACCAGGATGGGCCGCCGGTACGAGCGAGGGTAGCGTTCACCGATTTCCAGGCCGCTCGGTACAATACACTGGCGATACTGATAGCTCTCCAGAACCGCCGCAGGACCGGAAGAGGCCAGCACATCGACATGGCGCAGTACGAGTGCGGCACCTGGTGGGTAGGCCCGGCCATCCTCGACTACACTATGAACGGGCGAGTCCAGGAGCGCACCGGCAACCGACACCCCTTTATGGCCCCTCACGGCTGCTACAGATGTCAAGGAAGCGACAACTGGGTGACTATAGCCGCTGGCAATGATGAGGAATGGAACTCCTTGTGTGAAACTATGGAACAACCAACCCTGGCGGATGACCCACGTTTTGCAGATTCCCTCAGCCGCCTCAAGCACCAGGATGAGCTTGACACCATAATAAACGAATGGACATCCCAGCGTGACCAAAACGAAGTGATGAACCTGCTCCAAAGTAAGGGTGTAGCCGCCGGAGCGGTACTCAATGCCAAAGGAGTGCTATCTGATCCGCACCTTAAAGCACGTAATATGTGGGAAAGAGTCACGCATCTTCCTGAGGCTACAAACGTCGGGACAAGAATATTCCCAAGAATGCCGTGGGTCAGCAAGAATATCGATTTCCCACCATCTGCGCCTGCCCCTACTCTGGGGCAGCACAATCGGGAGGTGCTGCAAGGGATTCTTGGGCTTACTGATGATCAGATAAAAGAGCTAGAGGAAGAGGCAATCATCGGCACGGTACCACCAAACGCGGCGCCGCCACGTGTCGCTCCAGTAGAGCTTATGAAAGAGCAGGGACTAATCGAAGAGTTCGATCCTAATTACATGGAGGTGCTTGGTCTGAAATAACGAAGCGAATAGTGTTGCTCATATGGTATTTCAGTATCTAGTGGTCCACGCTACCATAATGGCCGCTGACATTGATGACTGCTAAGGTTAAACATCAGCGCCGTCTAAACACAGATAGACAGGGGATATTTGTAGTGAGGCTCTCGAACTACTTGTAGCCTGTGGCCGTTAGGCTGTGAGGTTTCTCGAACTATACGAGGCTTAGTTTGATAGCCATCGTGCAGAAGAGAAGGGACTACTGTGAATAATTTCAAGACGAAGCTCAGCATCGTAACAGCCAGTATTTTTATGGCTCTGATCATAGCGGCCTGCGGGTCGGCTATTCAAACGCCGGAGACAAGCGGCGAAAAAGAGGCGCCAAAGACCCGCTCTGACACCACAACGTTAGAGGACGGGCGGGTGCGGGGAGGGAAGTTCCAGTCCGGCGGCGGCTCCTTCGCGAACCCTAACGACCCGCACTTAGTTGCTACAGCCTCCGGACGAGGCTATGCGGTACCAGTCACCGACCAGCTTGTAAAGATCAACATCTACGATCCAAACTTTGGAGTCATCCCAGACCTGGCGAAGAGCTGGCAGATCTCTCCGGACGGCCTAACTTATACCTTCAGGCTCCAAGAAGGTGTAAAATTCCATAACGTCCCCCCAACTAACGGCAGAGAGTTCACATCAGAGGATGCCAAATATAGCCTCATGAGGATCACTGCCGACCCGTCTGTAATCGTCGAAAAGTGGAAGCCACGCTTCCAGCGACGTCTTGAGTTTGGCAAGATAAAGAGCATTGAGACTCCGGACAAATATACCCTTATAGTCAAACTTGAAGAGCCATATGCACCCTTTATGGACTCTGTATCTCAATTCGGCACAGTGGTGTTGCCTAGGGAGTTCATAGAGAAATTCCCTGAAAAAATAATTTTAGAAGGTATGGTAGGCACAGGTCCGTTCATAGCGTTGGACTATAAGGATAGGTTATTAGCGACTTACAAGAGAAACCCTGACTATTGGAAGAAGGACTCTCAGGGGCAGCAGCTACCTTATCTGGATGAAATGGCGTTCGTTGGCTTCTCGGACCAACAGGCGCAACTCGCGGCCTTCCGGTCCGGCCAGTTAGACGCTACTGGCGGGTCCGAGCTAAATTCAGGCAGCTTGGACAGTATCGTCAAAGGGAACCCGGGCACTAAGGTCGTCATTACCCCAACTGCGGGGATCTTCAACTTTCGGCTCAATACTAAGTTCCCTGCCTTCCAGGACGCTCGCGTTAGAAGAGCAATCCATCTGGCAGTAGACCGCTACCAATTCCTTGAGGTTATAGGCGAGGGAAGAGGCGTAATCTCAGGCCCAATAACCGGAAACGTTGGTGGCCTGGGCAACACTACCGACTGGCTGCTCTCCCAGCCCGGCTATCGCAAGGACAAGACTCAAGACCTTGAGGAGGCTAAGCGCTTGCTAAAGGAGGCAGGTTATGCTGATGGCTTCACCGTTAATATTATGCTTATAACCGGCGGCAGCTATGCGGATTTTGGCGCTCTCCTGGCTGACCAACTCAAGCCACTAAAGATCGACATGAAGATGGAAACTGTTGACTACGCCGGTGCATGGATACCACGCTCCACCAATGGCGAGTTTGAGCTCAGCAACATGAACCATGTCTACAACATGGACCCCGACTCACTGCTTTCGACCCATTTCCACAGCGAAGGCGGGCGAAATTACGGCAAGTTCAACGATCCAGTCTACGATGACCTGGTTGTAAAACAGCAGAGGGCAACCAATCTTGAGGAGAGGAAGAAACTGGCGCAGCAGGCAGAACAGAGGCTCTTTGATCAAGCGCCCATGATTTTCTTGTACCGCGGCTCCCGGGTTGTACTGGCGCAGCCCTGGACGCACAACGTGTCGCTGGCGCCCATTAGCGGCAGCGATGCATCAAATGCAGAAAGAGTATGGCTAGACAAGCGTTGACTTTGAACTAATGGCATGCTTATATACTGGGGATTGAAGATTAGGACATTAGATGTAAGAAGTAAGCAGGAAGAGAACGAGGGCACGATAAACTCAATACTGAAAGATGATCCTGGTGTACAGGTGCTACGCACGCCCGGCGCTAACATCGCTAATTTACGTTTCAACATGAAGGTAAAGGCGTTCCAGGACGCGAGGGTAAGACGAGCCTTCCACCTGGCTATCGACCGCCACCAACTCCTTGAACTGGTCACTCAAGGAGTTGGAGTAATCTCAGGCCCTGTCACCAACCCAATATTCCCAGACTTAGCCAATACTATGGACTGGCTGCTACAACAGCCCGGCTATAGGAAGGACAAGACCCAGGACCTAGCAGAGGCAAAGCGGCTGATGAAAGAGGCTGGCTATGAGAGTGGCTTTGAGTTAGGGCTCTTGAATTGGGCAAATTCCGGTTCCGAAGCCTGGGCCTCTCTTCTGACAGACCAGCTCAAAGCTATCAACGTGACACTTAAAAATGAGACAGTTGATTACGTTGGAGTATGGGTCCCACGTGCAACCAACGGGGAGTTCGAGTTCACTGTGATGACTCATACGGTCGGCACAGACGTAGATAGTGTCATCTCAGCGCACTTGCTTAGTGGCGCCCCTAGGAACTACGGAAAATTCAGCAGCGAAAAGCTGGATGGCCTACTCGTGAAAGAGCGGCTTGCTACGACCACTGAGGAGCGCAGGAAGTGGTCTCAGGAGGCTGAAAAGATCATACTTGAAGAGGCGCCGATGCTTTTCATATATACAAATGTATATAGAATGATGGCCCAACCCTGGGTACATAATCTGGCGAATGGATGGATACTCGGCACCAGCACATACGGACTAGAGTACGCATGGTTGGATAACCATTAGATAAGGGTATATATTGGTCGATATAGAAGTAAAATTTTTTAGGGGAGGTAGTAGGAATGTCGGTACTAATATATGAAAAGAAAGACCATATAGCTTATCTGACTCTCAACCGGCCAGAGGCTATGAACGCTCTTAACCGTGAGCTTAGCACGGCCCTGGGTGAGGCCTGGGCTGACTTCGACGACGACGACGACATGTGGATCGCCATCGTAACCGGCGCTGGCGATAGGGCCTTCTGCGCTGGTATGGACCTCAAGGAAAGAGCATCTATGGATGCCGCTGGGACGACTGGGCAGCAGCCCACAGCGAGGAGAACGGCGAACCCAGGCACCATTTGGAAGCCTATCATCGCTGCTATCAACGGATACTGTCTGGCGGGAGGCTTCAATATCGCGATGCAGGCTGATTTCCGCATCTGCGCCGATGATGCACAGTTAGGCGTGCGCGAGGTAAAGCGGGGCCTGATGCCCGGCTGGTCTGTCAGCCTACCCAAGCTGATTGGCCTGGCGCATGCGCTGGAAATAGTCCTTATGGGCGAGTACATAACACCACAGCGTGCCTACGAAATGGGTTTCGTGAACAAGGTAGTGCCCAGGGCCGAGCTTATGACTGAAACAGAGAAATGGGCAGAGATCATGATCCAAAATGCTCCTCTCTCAGTCCGGGGCCTGAAAGAGGCCCTGCACCGTGGTTTTACACTACCGACTCAAGAGGCTAATATCGTCGCTAACCATATTCTACATCGAGTAGCAGTCAGTGAGGATATCAAGGAGGGGCCTCGCGCCTTTGCTGAGAAACGAGCGCCTGCATGGAAGGGTAGATAAGTATAAAGGAGGAGAATATATGGCTGCCGTAGAGTACGAAAAGCGCGGACACGTAGCAATAATCACCATCAACCGGCCCGAGCGAATGAACGCGTTGGGTGCATTGGTAACAAATGGACTGAACGAGTCCTTTGAGAAGGCCAACGAAGACGACGAGATTCGCGCCATCGTGTTAACGGGCGCTGGGGACCGTGCCTTCTGTGCCGGAGGAGACCTCAAGGACATGGCCGACCGGGCCGCACTTGGCGAGGAAGCGACACGCGCTCGTGGAAGAGACATTATCGGCTCCTTCGAGCTTAAGAAGCCGGTGATCGCCGCCGTCAACGGCTACTGCTTGGGTGGCGGACTTGGGATCGCCATGAGGTGCGATATAAGGATCGCCGCTGAAAACGCTAGCTTTGGACTTCCGGAGGTAAAGCGGGGCATTCACTCACCGGCCTGGAATGCTGCCAACCTGCTCCCTGGGTCTCTTGCGATGGAGATCGGCATAGTCGGCGATCCGATAGATGCAAAGCGGGCTTACGAGGTAGGTCTGGTCAGCCGCCTTGTGCCTCAAGGACAAGCGCTAGAGGAAGGCATCAGAGTTGCCGAGGCAATTGCCGAGAACGCTCCGGTCGCAGTGAAAGTTATGATGAACGAGGTCCGTCGGATACTTCACCATCGCACTGAGCCTTTGGAAGACCTTGTCAACTACGGGGTCAAAGAATGCTTTGACACCGAGGATTCAAAGGAGGGAGCAAGGGCCTTCGCAGAGAAGCGCAAACCGGTGTTCAAGGGAAGATAAGGAGTCAGCATAATCGAGTGGAAGGCATAACTACCCTATGATAGAATGCATCCATGAGACCTTACCGCTCTTATATACCAAGCCTACAATTTGAGATAGAGTACGAGAACCAGGAATCCGTAGAAGAGCTATTAGGAGGCGTAGAACAAAAAGTCTTAGACAAAGTCCTGCGCTTCGCCAACTCGGTTAGGGTAAAGCAGAATTGGCCGCTGACCAAAGTGCAGCTTCAACGCTACGCGGACATGGAGGTGCCTGGTTGGGAGTACGCCCTCGTCATACTGTTCTTTGATTCTACGTTTGAGACCGCAGATGAATACTTGCATGAATTCTATAAAGACTTGGACAATTTGACCAGCCAACTGAACGAAGCAGAGAAAGAAGTAATGTATACGCTTTTACATTTTGACATCGAGACCACAGCCTAACTTTCTAGCCTTGGACCCCGGCATATATCTGGACCTCGCAAAGGAACTTGCATCTAAATCGGCGACTGCAAGACATAGATACCTTGTGGTAGAATACACCTATGACACCTTACCGCTCTCATATACCAAGTCTACAATTTGAGATAGAGTACGAAAACGAGGAATCCGTAGAAGAGCTATTGGGAGGAGTAGGACAAAGAGTCTTAGACAAAGTCCTGCGCCTAGCCAACTCGGTTAGCAAGAAGGAGAATTGGCCGCTTACCAAGATACAGCTTCAACGCTACGTGGATATAGACGTGCCCGGTTGGGAATACGTTCTAATCATAATGGTTTTCGATTGTACATTTGAAATCGCAAATAGTTACCTGCATGAGTTCTATAAACACTTGGACAATTTGATCAGCCAATTGAACGAAGAAGAGAAAGCAGTAATGTATAAGTTTTTATACTTTGACATCGAGACCACAGACTAACTTTCCATCTATAGACCCTAGAGATTACCTAAATCTAGCTAAGAGACTCGCCTCTCAATCAGACGCGGCATCAATGCGCACGGCTGCCGACAGAGCCTATTATGCAGCCTTTCTCTTTAGCCGAGATCAGTTAGCGTCTAAAGGATACATTACTCCCTACTATTCTACGCAGGACCATCAATATATATCTAGGAGCCTCAAAAATATTATAGGACCATTTGGAAATGAAGAGAGGCGCCTTAGACGTATCAGAAACTTAGTTACTTATAATACAGGGAACATATCAACGCAGCGGACTCTGCAATGGATGATATCTACCGCGGAACAAATCATCGAGCTAGTGGATAGGGTTCAACCCCACTCTTAATCATAGATAAGACCTGTAATGATTATTCTAATAGTTTACGACAATAGAGGCGTAGCCATGGTGCCTCTGGCCCAAGCCATCGCCAAAGGCGCAGAAACGGTGGATGGCTCTCAGGTGTGGCTCAGGACTGTGGATGAGGCCACCGCTGAGGAGCTTTCGCAGTGCGACGCTTTGGTGCTGGGCTCTCCCAACTGGAGTGGGATGACCGCGAAGATGAAGGACTGGCTGGATTCCGGCGAGGACTTCTGGGAGAAGAAGCTACTAGTTGGTAAAGTGGGAGCGGCCTTTACTTCCAGCCGCTTCCGCTCCGCCGGAAACGAACAGACCCTCCTTCAGTTAATACACCTGCTGATGGCTAACGGCATGTTCCCGGTTGGACTGCCCTGGGACCACAAGATGAGAGTGTCCTCGGCCTCATACTATGGAGCAGCGTCGGTGGGCCAGCCCACAGAGGACGACCTGGCCCTGGCGGAAGCCCTGGGAGCCAGAGTAGCAGAAGCCGCTAAACGTATAAAAAGAAGTGAGCTAGGAGAGTTTTAGACTGCCTTATAGCTCTCTAATGACCCGACAGGTGATAGCCAATAACGTAGGGGCGAGGTCGCCTCGCCCTCGACTCGTCATCAATCGCCCCTACTAGCTTTTACCCGCCTTCGCCTCCTCGCAGGCAAGACCGTCATCACAAAAACCAGGAATAGAAGCAGAGGCCAGGCAATAATCATCGAGAAAGCTACCACGAGCCCTCCTAAAGTCGCTAAAAACCCTAACCCCAAAAACCTGGCCTGATACTCGAAATTTACTGTATGCTCGCCCTTAGGAACGTGCACGGCCTGAAACATCTGGTTGGCGAGCAACACTTCAGTATCTTGTCCATCTATCGTTGCAACCCAACCGGGATAGTAAGACTCAGACAATACTAAAAGCGCATCCTCATTAGTAGACACCTTTACCGATACTTTACCAGGCATATTCTCCACTATATCCACGGACTTTGCATCGACAATATACCCGGATTTTCTATCCACTTCAGCGCCGCTCTCTTTTTTTTCCCAGCCGGATGGTGGTCTGTCCAAAACTACTTTACCCTCTATTCCATCCGCCATAAGCCTTATGGCGTCTTCATTAGATTCGGGGGTAAGGTAATCGGTTGCCAGGTAGGCCCGGGGCAGCCACCTCATGTTTTCGTATATCTTGAGATCGCCAACATAAATTGGCTTCCAGTCTGAATGAATAGGAACTGATATATTGGCCCCGGTCCTGCCATCTAACAGACTTACCGCATTGACAATAAGCACACCATTGTCGACTACGGGCTCTATAGATATGCGCCTGGGATACATAGGCGCTCCTAAGTCTATCGTAGCCGCGTAGCTATAAGAGCCGAGTTCAGTATTGTATATAGAGCTGGATGTAGGAGTGCCGTGGAGGGCTGCTGAGTTAGGTGCATCAGGCGATGCAGCCGAGTCCGCGAGCTCCTGTCCGGCCCTTATACTATGGTTGATCCTCTGCCCGTATCCATCCTCGACTATCACTCTTGCTACAGCTTCACCTTGGGGAAGGGAAGGGCCATCAACTAAACGGGCAACAACTCCTACCGATGTCGTCTCAAAGTCTGAAAGAGCCGTAAGCCTCAATGGGCTGGAAGCGCTAACTTGCCGCTCAAAGGTCAGGTCGTAATATATCCCATCTTTCCACAGGTCCTTTAAGCGGTCATCCATAAGGTACTTCACATTTAGAAGACCCAAAGCTCCGGCATCAGGTGCCGACTTCAAGCTGTACACCAATGGGGTATCATCCAAAACACTTTCATCATTACCACCCATCAGTAGCTGTTTAACTGCGAAATAGCTTTTCAGGGGTAGGAGACCGCCATCATAGCCATCTATAGATGATAGTTTTGAAGCTATCCCGGTATTTGGTATCATCGCATCCCTTTGCTTAAGCATAGTAAAGTAGTTGTATACACCATCTTTATCCAAATACCTCTCAAGCACCGGCAAAACCTCATAGTAATCACCAGGCACGTAGGCAGTATCGGCCAGACTAAGATAGCGGAATAGACCATCTTGTGCCATAAGACCCAACATCCCCGGCCTAAGGGAGGAATAGGCCTGACCAGGCGCCAGGTTATATGCTGGCAGGTCTAAACGGGCTAGAGTTAACTCTCCTAGGGTCAGCAGTAGAGCCAAAGCTGGAAAGACCTTGTACTGTGGAAAAGACCACCACAGAGCCACGATTAACGTAGCCGTTCCGGCAACCAAAGGCCATAAGAGCAGCCCGTAAGAGGATGGAGCCGTCAAGACACCACCAACTAATCTGTAAAATACAACCCACAGCGCCATGATAATCGCAACCGTGCATACCACAGCGACCAGCCTTCTGCGCAACAGCAGGCCTTTTGCTGAAGGCATAGCAGATAAAATGTTAAATCCCAGGCCAGCCAGCGCGGCAGCGGCGAAGGTGTACATAAAAAGCCAGCGGGCTGGAACCCGGAAGAGCGAAACTCCCGGAAGATGCACATACATCCACTCGAAGACTGGTGTGGACCGGCCCAGGGCCATTAGCAGACTTAAAAGCAGGATTATCACAAAAAACCATAGGTATCCACTGGTCCTGCGAGCTAAGACTGCCGCAAAGACCAGGGCAAGAGGAACGAAGCCTACATAGGCCACATACTCACTAAAGGGATAGTCCTTGAAAGCCGGAAGAATAGATCTTCCTATCTCCCAGGGTGGCAGCGAGAACGATGTGGCTTCCGGAAGAGAGAACCCGCCCGCTCGTATAGAATATCTGGTCAGCTCTAAAGTTGGCAGCAACTGTACGCTTGCTATAGCTATGCCAAGCAACACAATGCCACTAAGGCACAAGAAAGCTATCATGAGATTTCGGAGGTATTTAGAAGCTACTATCCTGGAGCGCTGCGCAAGGCTATGGGCAGTGCCGATGGATCGAGCATCTTCAATAACCTTATTATCAGAGTTCAGTGCCGATACCCCGATCAGATCGGGGGATAGATCTAGCATCCTAGATGAGCGACTAGCGTCTACATACTCCCAGGTCTGACGCGCGGCCAAGAATAAAGCATAGGCGGCTAGCATCACTAAGCTCATATAAGATTCTTGAGGATGTCCCGCCAAAAGCTGAAGCGCCAGCGTCAGACCACCCAGGGCTATGTAGAGAGGTCTACGCCTCCTGATAGAGGTGTCCGTGAAAAGGAATATTAGGGGTAGCCAGGCTGCTGCATTGACCTGATTTATATGGCCCACCTGGGCCGCGAAAAAGCCGCTAAGCATAAACACCAAGCCGGCCAAAAAGGAGGCTGACTGCACCAGACCTAAGGATGCTCTGGCGAACAGGAACATGAAGGCCCCAGCCATCCACAGATGCAGGACATAGGAAAGAGCAACAACCTTCGGAGCTTCCAGAAACGATAAAGGCCAGTTAAGGGGATAGAACACGGCGGTCTGTATATTGGCTAGAAAGGGGACGCCACCAAAAACGTAAGGGTTCCAAATAGGTAGACTAAGAGACTTAAGAGCTTCTGATCTTAGCTCCCAAAGTGGATAGAAATAGGTTACTAAATCATGATCGACAAGAACATTATCAGAGAGTAAAAGCCCTGCATGCAGGAGAAAGGCGATTATTCCGAAGAGTAGGATCAGAGGCAGGTAGCTAAGAATATTACGAGTAGAATTTACCATGCCATCAAAGATGATGCACTCTATCCCCCTCCCTCTAACTCCCTCCCGCCAGGGGAGGGAGAATTGATTTCCTCTCCCTAAACGGGAGAGGATTAGGGTGAGGGTGAAAGTAGCTAAGGTACTTGTCCATCATAGGTCTATTTACTCTAACTCTTACTCTTCGATGATTTTTTGAAACTAGTATGTGCCATAGTCACGTGCCGGTTTTTCATCAGGAAACTGGCGATGGCTCAGGTAGCACCATTCCCTCCACGTGTTCGGAAACTCCTTGCAATGGTCCGGGCGGTCCTTATATATCGTGCACAGCTTGTCCTTACTTAAGAAGGTGCATGGAGTGGCATGCATAACCCAGGCGGGAGTTTTCTCGCCCTTCTCATCACGCAGGTATTCCATGATAGTAGGCTGCTCTAAGCCCCGCTTATCGGCAAGAGCGACCATACGATCGGCCTCTTCTTTGCTTAACTCTACAAAGCCCCAGGAGCAACAAGCCGCCCTACATACCGTAGAGCAAAGGGCCTTATCAGTCACTACTTCGAGCCGTGGTTTATTTGGGCGCCGTCTTGGTTCCATATCCGTAACCTTGCCTTTCACGCTGGTTGGTCTCGATGCCTATTCTATACTAAGACCGAACATAATACCTTAATCCTCTCCCAGAGATGTGTGATGCACATTAAAATATATATTGGTATTTGGTAGGGGCGTACCTATGTGTACGCCCTAATCACCGCCATCTAACCATCTGAGACTGTAAATGCGTCTATGATTCTAGCATGATCGGGTTAGAACCAGGGCAGACACCCAGGTCTGCCCCTACATTATGATAATGTACATCAAGCATCTGAGGAAGAGGAGACCCATTCGACCTAAGTCACGAAAAAAACCTATACTTCATGAGAGTCACTATCACTGAAAAACCATCTCGCCACCTTATCTTCTTACCATCAGTAGTCTGGCGTCCACGATATGAGATAGGTACTTCTTCGATATTATATCCCATCTTCAGGATTTTTGCGGTAATCTCAGGATCAAATCCCCACCTTGATGATACCAGTTCCAGACCTGTCGCGACTTCAGATGTAAAGACCTTATAGCAGGTTTCTACATCTGTGAGCTTAGTGCCGTAGAGGAGATTAGCTATAAAGGTTATCAGCCGGTTGCCGAAGTCATAGCTCCACCCCATGTGCAGCCTGTTTCCCCTAAAGCGGGAGCCATATACTGCTTTTGTGCTTCCACAAAGGATTGGCTCCAAGAGCTTAGGGTAATCGGCAGGATCATATTCAAGGTCAGCATCCTGAATAAGGATAATATCCCCTTTGGCCTGCTGAAGTCCAGTGCGCACAGCAGCGCCCTTACCCATGTTCTGAGGATGCCGCAGAAATATTGTGCCGGGAACTTTAGATTCCTCTAAGAGGATATCCGCCGTGCCATCTGAGGAGCAATCATCTATACAGATGACCTCCTTCTCAATAGGTACGGCGCGTACCTGACTCAGCAACTCCCTTATTGTAGCAGCCTCGTTATATACTGGAATGACAACCGATAGTAACATATATCTCTCAACATTCGCAGCGCGTTTGTTGAATCTCGCAGACTATTATAATACCAATTTGTCTTAAATAGGCTGTAAACGAGTGAAGGCGAAATTGCGATGTACCGCTCGTGGTGAGCCTAGCCTGCCCTGAGGCTCTCGAAGGGAACCATGGGCGGAGCAACATCCTTAGTCCTTCGACAAGCATGTCCTGAGGTTCTCGAAGGGCTCAGGACATGCGGGTAATAGAGCCATTTCATACAGAATTGGTATAGTAACTATTGTAGAGACGCAACATGCTGCGTCTCTACAGACCCTCTAGCTCAGACTTTGGCTCCCTCTCCATAAGCTCTCGTGCCGCGAGTCTAATATCGTAACCCTCGTACAGCACCTTATACATACTCTCTGTTATAGGCATGGTTACACCTAATTCACGCGCCAGTTGTCTGGCCGCTTTGGTAGTAGGTACACCCTCTGCAACACTACCCAGCTCATCCAATATGTTCCCTATGGAGCGGCCTTTGGCTAGCTCCTCTCCGACACGTCTATTACGACTCAATGGACTAGAACTGGTAGCCACCAGATCACCCAGGCCGGCCAAGCCTAAAAATGTAAGGGGGTTGGCCCCAGCTGCTATCCCTAATCTAGTGATCTCTGCCAGTCCTCTCGTAAGAAAAGCAGCTTTGGAGTTATATCCATAGCCCCAGCCATCGTTGATACCAGCCCCAAGAGCAATTATGTTCTTCAGCGCCCCTGCCAGCTCCACGCCTATTACATCGGTAGTGGAATAGGCCCGGAAGTTGTTGGTCATAACCGCATTTCTAACTCCCTCCGCTGTCTCCAGACTGGAACAGGCCACTACCGTAGCTGAAGGCTGGCCCATAGCTATCTCTTTAGAAAGGTTAGGGCCGGAAATCACACATATACGGCCTGTATCGTCGATACCGGATGCGCTCTGAATAATTGAAGACATTCTTAAGCCGGTATCTATTTCTATTCCCTTAGAGGCGCTCATAATAATAGCAGATTTTGGAATAAATTCCTTTATATTTTGTATATTCCGCCTCATGGTCTGGGATGGGACGGCTACGACAACCAGTTGACATCTTTCAAACGCTTCATCCAAAGCTGCTGTTACTCTAAGAGTAGAGGGAAAAGTTATACCGGGAAGCCGCTTCTGGTTTATCCTCTCACGGTCAAGAGCAGTGGCCTCGGCCTCAGTAGGAGCCAGCAGATATAGGCCAGGGTATTTGTTAGCCAGAAGGATGGCTAAGGTAGTACCCCATGCCGTGGTCCCTACAACAGTAATTTTTTCCATACAATATTATTCCGTACTACGATAGCTTGCTAGAGGCTTCGGACTGCAATTTAGAGTTAATATCTACCATAGGATAATGATGCCCCAGGCTTGAGCCTGGGGTGCAGGCCAAACTCTCTACCTCAGGCTCAAGCCTGGGGCATTTAAGAAGGCTGCGCTGAGTCTCCCAATCTGTGTTCTTGCCCTTTTAGCAGCCTCTCCAGATTAGCACGATGCTTAAACAATATCATGGTCGCCCCAACAACTACGTATAGAAAGCGCTGGACGGACACGGCGCCTATTGAGAAAAGGAGCGCGGTCACGAATATGATAAGCGACCCTCCAACTATAGCGCCAAGGGATACATAGCGGCTAGCAATAATCACCGCGAGACCTGAGCCAACATTGATAGCGCCTAATATGGGAGAGACTACTATAAGACCTCCTACCCCTGTGGCTACGCCGCGGCCGCCTTGAAATCCCATATAAATGGACCAGTTATGTCCAACCAGCGCACCTAGAGCAGCAAGAATCTTATACACCTCGTTATCAGTCAACAGCGCGACTAGCATAACAGGCAAAGCCCCTTTAGCAAAGTCAGCTATCAATACTATGGCCGATGCTTTTGGGCCAAGCACCCTTAAAGTATTGGTAGCGCCTATATTGCCGCTGCCATAACGTCTTATATCTATTCCACCTAAAGCTTTCCCCACCAGAAGTCCAGTGGGGATAGATCCAAGTAGATAACTTAAGATTATAACAATGATATAGCCCACTGCTACCTACCCTCACGGCCCCTAAATATAACATGTAGGGGTGTTCCGTGAAACCCAAAGATGGCGCGCAGGCGATTTTCTATGTATCTTCTATAGCTAAAATGGATTAGAGAGGCATCGTTTACAAAAAACACGAAGGTAGGGGGATCTATACCTACTTGAGTAGCGTAATACAGCTTGGCCTGGCGACCATCTATTGAAGGTGTATGACGAGCAAAGGCATCATGGGCTATATCATTTAGGGTCGAGGTTGGCACTCTCACTCGCCTTTCCTCGCCAACCGCGATTATTTGCTCAAGCAATCTATCTATGCCGCGCTTATACTTGGCAGAGACAAACACAACCGGGACCTGGGGCAAGAAGCGCATCCGCTGCCTGACTTTAGAAAGCGCCTCGTCGCGAATAAGCTCCAAGTCCTCGGCAAGGTCCCACTTGTTTACGGCAATAACAAGGCTTTTATGCGACTCCTGAGCATATCCGGCTACGTGCATATCTTGAGCTGCCATAAGCTCTTCTGGCTCCGTGACCACCACAGCTACGTTGGCGCGCTCAATAGCTCTCCTGGAGCGCAATACACTATAGCGCTCTATACCTCTATCTACCTTGCCTCGTCTCCTTAGTCCGGCTGTATCTATAAAGACCACTTTTTTTCCGGAGTAGTCAAAAACAGTGTCTATAGCGTCTCTGGTAGTGCCGGGTATGGGACTTACTATTACTCGTTCTTCGCCAATAACAGCATTGACCAGCATGGATTTGCCGACGTTTGGCCTGCCAACCACTGCCACCTTCAACTGATCCTCATCAGGCTCAGCCGTGACCTGAGGTAACAATGAGGTTACCTGATCCATAAGCTCTCTTATCCCGATACCATGATGAGCGCTGATAGGCACCGGGTCTCCCAGAGAAAACTCGTAAAACTCAACGACATTCTTTTCCCTGGAAAAATTATCCACTTTATTCACAGCCAGCACTACGGGACGTCCAGACATTCTCAAGATCTTTGCAGTCTCATAATCCGGAGGAATAGGACCGGCTACTACATCAACAACAAAGATAATAACGTCTGCGTTACTGATAGCTATCTCAGCCTGCTCCAGGGACATGTTTATGATATCGTCTTTGGATTCTATATCGATACCGCCGGTATCCAAGAGGGTAAAAGAGTATTCACCCCATGATATATCTACGCTCAAGCGGTCTCTGGTCGTGCCTGGAATATCAGATACTATGGCTATTTGTTCTCTAACCAGGCGATTGAATAAAGTGGACTTGCCTGTATTAGGCCGTCCGACTATAGCTACAACTGGCAATCTATCCATTTCTCACGTTAAAAGACAATCCTTTATTTTATAGTTACCTGGACTTTGTTAGGTGAAATCTTTGCTAGATTAAGACTGGACGGCACCGATACGCTTACATCTACAGTATATATACCTGCTCCTGATCTCTCTAAATGCACGGATACCGGGATCTGGGCAGGAGTTACCTTTGCTAGCTCAGGCGCAGGGCCACCCAGAATAACTTCCACTGTTTCCACATCCAGAGTAGCAGAGCGACCCGGAGTCAGCCCGGATATCGACGGTGTTATCTGGAAAGTTCTAAGTCCATCGGCCGGTAATATCTTAACATCTACACGTATTTGAGTGGGCGTGACAATACGTATTTCATTCGGCAGTGAGAGTTCTACTGTTTGTGTTATATCACTTGCGGCATCAGAGATATCCACAGGCCGTGTCTTTAAAAAGCTAATTGTCTGTAAAAGCTCCCTGGGCCCTACCACGGGAATCGTTGTTGGGGAGACAGTAACAGAAGAAACCCAATAGCCGCTTCTTGGGCTGCCAATAACTTCCGGGACCACCGGAAGCCCTGCAAAATCGACCTCTCTTATAATGGGAATCTGTAGAGCTATAGTAGGTGGATCAACTCGCACCTGCTGTACGTCATAACCACTGGTAGTGCCGGGTACAAGTGGGATAACCTGCCTCAGATCAGTCCTTAGGCCCTTTAGATTTACATTAGCCGAAGCCAGCTCCACAAGATCAACAAGCCTAGCTGGACCGGATACAGTAACCGTATTTACCGGTAACTCAACTTGGGGCACAACGTAGCCCTGAGGAGGCCCTTCGACTATATTAAGCTTAACAGGGACATTTGCTCTTTTGATGATATCAAGCTCCACTGCTACTCTATTTGGTATGTTCTCTCTTACAATCACCCTGGAGTCCTTAGAATGCAGTCGGACGGGAACATCATGCTTACCCTGCCCAAGCTCCGATAAATCTATTGTGGCCTCAAATGTTTCAACATCTATACTCCTCCATAAGTCCTCAGGAGCGGAAATCTTTACAGATACCCGCTCAAGCTCTCCTACGGAAGCCAGTCCCGTGGGCACATTCACCGGCTGTACTGAAATTAGCTCTGCAAATATTCCTTCCCGGGGCGGGTTCTGTTCGCTGGTTACAAATACCCACAGAATAGTTGATAAAGCCAGGGATAGAAAGCCGATACCCTTGTTGTTCTGTAAGGAGTGGAGAAATCCAACAACAGCAAATACCAGCCATCTCCATGACAGCGATAGTACAGTGATCAAGGAATTAAACATTACGATCTGCTTATAATGGCGCCATTGGCGCCATTTACCCTGGCTGGTCCGTAAACAGTAGAAAGGAAGCCTCTCAGCTTGGCCTCATCCAGATCAGAGGCCAGTTGGCCGTTGCTGGCGACAGATATCTTCCCACTCTCTTCTGAGACCACCACAGCCACTGCGTCGCTGCGCTCCGATATTCCTACCGCGGCTCGGTGCCTGGTGCCAAATATCTGACCGGAGGTATTATCGGATAATGGCAACACACATCTAGCTGCAACAACACGTCCTTTGCGTATAATTACTGCGCCATCATGCAAGGGCGAATTAGGAAGAAATAGTCCGACAAGCAGGCCGGACGAGGGAGCGGCATCCAGCTTAACCCCACGCTCTATATAGTCCTGCAATCCGGTGTCCTTCTCCAGGACGATCAAAGCCCCATGTTTTCTTGTCGATAGGGTAAGGCAGGCATCGCTGACGCTTTCAATAGTATGGGATACGGTAGCATCAGGAGCATTCATTACTGTGAAGCTACGGCCCACTTGCTCTAGAACTCTGCGAAGCTCGGGCTGAAAGAGCACTGGAATGATAACTAGAAGAGCAGGCAAGGAATTCTTCAGCAGCCAGCCTAAGACGGTCAATTCCAGCAGACCGCTGAGAACAAAACCCACGACCAGAACGGCAACAACCCCTTTTAATAAGGTCACAGCGGTAGTGCCCTTCAATAGCATCATTACCCAGTAGAGGATAAAAGCTATTAGGAGGATGTCTACAACGCTGCGCAAGCTAAAGCGGGCTATTGTGAGTCCAATGTCTATAGGAAGAAAGTCAGGCATGGCAAGTCTCAGCTACGCACTTACGTAAGTTATGGTTTATACCTAATTCTTCTCATGAAGTTTAACAACTTAATAGCGTATGAGAAGTTTGGAGCTGGTACCCCAGGCTGAAGCCTGGGGTGGGGATGCAACCTCCAGCCAAAGCTACCATTACGCGATCAAGTTGTTAAAGATAATTAGAAAGACGAGGAGAAGGATTTTCTATTCCCGACTACCTAATAACTTCAGTAATAAGGCCTTCTGAGCATGCAGTCGGTTCTCAGCCTGACGGAATACCTCTGAATTAGGGGAATATATAATATCCTCAGCTACTTCTTCTCCATGATGAGCGGGGAGCGGGTGCATAATTATAGCATCCTTATTCGCTTTGGAAAGAGCAGACATGTTTACCTGGTATCCTGCGAAAGCCTCTCTACGCTCATCCCTCTTCGCCTCCTGGCCCATACTGGTCCATACATCAGTATAGACTACATCTGCGCAATCTATAGCCTCTTCCGGGTCGTTCACGCAGGTAATTTGCGTGCCGCTAGCCTGGGCCATCTGTTGGGCTGCTGCCAATCTCTGATCCGAGATACAGTAACCTTTTGGAGAAGCAATTCTAAAGTGCATGCCGGTCTTAGCCGCTATATAAAGCAAGCTATTTGCAACATTGTTTCCATCACCTATATAGGCCAAGGTCACGCCCTTAATCCCTCCTTTGACCTCATAGATAGTCAGCAGATCAGCCAAGGCCTGACAGGGATGCTCTTCATCCGACAGGGCGTTAATCACCGGCACTGCGGAATGCTCCGCCAGCTCAATAAGAGTGTGATGTGCCATGGTGCGCGCGGCTATTCCACTAACGTAGCGGCCCAAAACGTATGCTATGTCTTTTACCGGCTCACGGGTCCCCATGCCAACCTCAGCAGGAGACAAGTACACAGAATGGCCGCCTAACTGCCACATAGCCAGATCAAAGCTTACTCTGGTCCTGAGAGAAGGCTTCTCGAAAATTAGGGCCAGGGAACAGCCATTAAGCTCCTTGCCATTGGCGCTGCGGTTTTTTAATGAAACAGCGGTCTCCATTAGGCCAGTTATTTCATCTGTGCTCAGGTCTGCTATAGATAAAAGGTCCTTTTTCAATTGCCCACCCGAATCCTACAAATTATCAATTGCCCGTATGGCTTATACCAATAGTATAATCAGAGGCCATAAAATCCGCTCGTCCTGAGCTTGTCGAAGGACTACAATAAACCTTAGGGTCTCTCCGCTGCACCTTCTACCACCAAAGTAAACTCCCCTCTTGGCTTCGTAAAATGTTCCAGAGCCTCGCTTATTCGACCTCTATACACTTCCTCAAATACTTTTGTCATCTCTCTGCAAACTGCAATTCTCCTGTCTCCTAAGATATCCAAAAGGTCTTGCAGTGTCTTTATAAGTCTATGCGGAGACTCAAAAAATACCAGAGTGCCTGCCTCGTGGTCGACCGAGGATAATACCTTGCGCCGCTCGCCCTTCTTCCTTGGCAAAAATCCCAGATATGTAAAGCGGTGAGAGGCCATACCAGACACCGCCAGAGCAGCTATAGGCGCCGAAGGGCCAGGTATTGGCACAATATCAATTCCATCCTCTATAGCAGCCTTTATTAAAGGATATCCGGGATCATTTATTCCCGGCGTACCGGCATCTGATACCAGAGCCACACTATTGTCATCGGACAACACCCTAAGAATGTGCTCGATCTTACTCTTTCCACTATGCTCATGGAAACTGGTTAAAGGAGTATGGATGTCGTATGCGCTCAACAGACGGCGCGTTTTTCTAGTATCCTCCGCAGCTATAAGAGACACTTCCTTTAGAGTGCGAAGCGCCCTCAAGGTGATATCTTCTAAATTGCCTATAGGAGTTGCTATTACGTAAAGCACCACAGCATAGTTCCACGTATGGATTATAGCATTCAGGGTAAATAATTAAAAAGAATTATAAAGGTAGGCTTAGTGCATCCGCCTCACTGGGGTCAAGAAGAAGTACGCGGTTGGTGCGCTCTTCGAGGAAGAGGGCGAAGTGTGAGAGGATTTATCATCCTGGCAGAATCAGCAACTCGTCTTTGCGAGTCAAGTGCTCAACGAGGGTCTTACCAACTGGAATCCCTTTCGCTTGAAGATCATCGAGGAGTTGGTCAAAATCCGGCGCAGTACCGACTACCTGCTCATTGAAGATACCCACCCACTGTTCAGGATATTGCTCCAGCAATTCCTCTTGATGGTCTTGATAGTACTTGGTATCTCGTTTGAATCGCTTTAACTCTAGCTCGCGTTCTTGCATTCTCCATCACCATCCTAAAATGTATTAGTGTCCGCGTGTTCTTCTCGGAGAATATCCTCTAATGCTATTCTATCCGCTCCCAGATGAGTTGAGAAGTGCGTGTATGGCCACCAACTGACCTCAGTGCTGTGTTCAGGATCAAACGGCCAGTGAATCGCCTTTAGGACTAGCGGGCGAAAACGCAATATATAAACAACTATGCAACATCCCTCGGAGCGGCTAGAGCCTGTTCCATCACTTGAGGGCCTTCGTGTAAAAACCACCACCAGTAGGAGCGATCAGTAACATTGGGGTTAGGCAGCCCTGCGTATTCAGATATGAGCTGGTGATGTATAACTAACCACTTATCTAGAGACAATACATGAGATCGCTGTTCTGTACTCAACTCTGACCAGCGGTCATGTAACCCATCCCGATTGCTTAGAAGAAGCAGCACTTCCTCCTCCCAAAAGTCAGCATATTCTGTATCCTCTAGGGATGCTATCCTCTGATCATAGTAACTCACTATGTCGGCTATAGGCCAGGCTACCATGCTCGTACTCTCCACTCACCGTGTGTAAAAATAACTTCTACCCAATAGCTCCTCATGCGCTCCAGTAATGCCTGCACATTATACTACATAAGCTTAGCAACTGTTTCATATGGATGATTCGTCGTAATATGGTTGACACGCATAAGCAGATATGTACAGACTCGTGGCCAGACATTAGTATCTGTCGTGTTTTTGCGATTCGCCGCCTTTCCCGGTACTTCGCCCTCACAATAGCAATACGAGGATTTCCGGATCAACGGCCCGTTGCGTGTAGATATGGTTCCGTTAACCATGTACTTTAGTCATTACATGGAACCAAAAATGGGGGGTCAAGGGGTGTTTGGTACCGGGAAGGAGGGTTATCAGAACTTAGGCCGCTGTATCAGCCGAGAATCATGAGCCCCGAGACTTCTTAAAGACCTTGTCTATGCGCTCCTTTAATCTCTTAACACGCTCGTCAGAGGGTGCATGAAACATTGCCATATGCAGCCTCGACTGCGCGCTCTCGTGGTTCTCTTGGAGGGCGTCTCCGCGGCGCCTTTCATGAAGGAAGAAGAGGCCTACTCAGACCCGCACCTGGAGGCTCGCGGCTTCTTCGAGGAGCACACCCATCCACTGGCCGACACCCACCGCTACCCCGGCCCAATCTGGAAGTTCTCCAAGACCCCCATCAGCATCCAGCGCGTGGCCCCCTGCTTGGGCAAGCACAACGAGTATGTACTAGGAGAAATCCTAGGCTTATCAAAGGAGGAGATGGCACAGCTAGAGGAGGAAAACTACATCGGTACTAATTACCTGCCGGGGTTTGTGTATTAAGCCATATCGAGAGTTTACTTAAGAAGGAAGTGCGAGACCACCGCAACGAACTCGCTAGGATATTCTAATTGCGGCACATGCCCGCACTGTTCAAAGACGTGGATATGGGCTTCCGGCAGACTTTGGCGTAAGTTTAGACACTGCTTAACCGGAAAAATTGGATCCTGATCCCCCCAAATTATTAGTAATGGAGCGTTAATGCGCTTAAGAGAATCGGCAATAAACGTTAGCTTCCACGCTCCCGTTGGAGTTACACCTGCGCGCAGCAGACCCAGAAAATTTTTAGAAAAGCTCGATCTCCGGGCAAATATTTGAGCCATTTCCATTAACTGAGGAGGTATTTTGTTCTTGTTGTAGAAAAGAGAACGGATAAAAAAAGCAGTTCCAGCCGAACCAGCTCGTGTGAGTATCTCGCCAACTAATGGGAGTGTCATAGCACGAAGTAGAGGGTGATGGATGCTGCCAAACCCAGCACTATCAACAAGCACGAGTTCTGCGACTTGATGCGGATAGGCCATCGCAAACCGAGCAGACAGATAGCCCCCCATTGAATGACCTATTACTACAGCAGAAGTCAAATCTAAAGCATCGAATAGCACTTTCAAGAATAACTCTGGAGCTTCTATTTCCTCAATGCTTGCGCAACCAGAAGACTTACCAGAACCTGGCAGGTCAATAGCATATGTGCTGAAGCTGCGAGCAAATTCTGGCAAGTTCCACAACCACCAATCTGCTGAGGCTCCTAACCCATGCACAAAAACTAATGGAGGACCTGAACCAGATGAAAGAATTCTTATCTTTCTGTCTGACACAGTCAAATAACTTTCCTGCGGTTGCAATTATACCTCGTTATTGATCATCATTGGTTAGCTAGTATAACACTATCACTTGCGTTTAGGCTGATAGCGAGCATATCCAATCGGTATCAGCCCATGAATACTGTCGTTACCAGTACTCGCCTTCCAAAAATAAATAGTTGTCCCTAGATCTACTATTGGGAAGAATCGGATCTTTGTCACGCAAAGAATGTCGCTTATGTGAAAATCTTTTCCACGTGTATATAGGCTCTGCTGAAACATCGGGCTGAGTACCTGACCGAATCTGTAATAGACATCAATTAATGAACCCTGAATGATATTAGCTTCTCCAGGAACTAGCTGTAAGTCAATTCTCAAGGGCTGAGGAATAGCTGAATGAGTATCGAAATAGACGATCAACTCTCCCTTACTATTCTTAATTTCATATCGTTGCCACCCTTCTATTCGACGAACAAGAAATGTAAGCGAACCATGGCCTGCACACTGCTCATTAAAGCGCGGAAAGGACGATGATAAGTATTTTTCTCCATACAGATCAAAAAGTAAATTCATCTCGTTAAAGTATTCACTCCGGGAGTCATGCCACAGTGGATCTATATTTAGTTGTTGCTGTTCCCGAGTGTTGAGAGTTTTCACCGCATTCCTCAATCCTTGCAGATCAAAATAGACCCAGATTTCCAGGTCTTCCGGGAAGAACTGTGAATAATCTCGGAAGGCCGGAAGCGCTAGACCAACCAATATTATAAGTCCCAATAAAATATTCCAAGTATGCCTATTTCCTAGATCTACTGTGCCTAACATGAACTGCCCATGAGGAGGACCGACGACGAGTGCGGCAGCCCCTCCCAAGACCACGAGTAATGGCCAACCCACCGCTAGCATAGTGGACAGGGAAGGCAGTGCAGTTGGCTTAGGAAAAGGCGGAACTGCTGGGATTGCTAATGAGGGAGCAAGACCGAGCGGATCAGAATTAATATTTTCTGTTATCGCTGAAGATGGTATCTCAACATCGCTGTTCAACTGAATAGGCACATTATCAATTATCTGTTTCTGAATCTCGTCATATCCTTTTGCTTTTTCTTTAACGGCAATGTCCTCTGAATATCTGCTTAAGCCGGTTGTAAGGGTGATATCAGTATCTGAGGACAGGGCGCTTTCGGGGTGCTCAAAGGACAATGTCTGCCAGAACCTATCGCTCTCTTCCGGTTCGTCTACCAAAGTCTCTCTACTGTCTCCGTTAGAACTACTTCCGTCCTCGGTTGGCAGCCACTGTTTAACTATTTCTTTAGCTAGGTCCCATTTTATCTCTAAGGTACCGTCTTCTCTTATTTCGCCGAGTTGGTCACCGAACTTATCTAATGCGTACTTTTTCCATCTACGGATGTTGGTTAAGTTCGCGTCCTTAACGACAGGGTCATCCCGTTCCTCTGCTAATCGCTTGACTTCTGTTAATAACTGCTGATTGTTTAACTCTATCCCGTGATATCTCTCCGATAAGTTGTAAGCTGCTAGCAACAGGAATTCATAGTCTTTCAACTCGTGCCTAATCCCGTCCACTGTCTTCACTACCTCCAGCTTGCTCTACTTCCAATACCTAACCGTTCCATTTGTACAGATAGATAGGAACGGTTTATGGAACGCTTTGAACCTTACGTGTATCCCATAGTCTAGCATATCCTTAGCTTATAGGTAGAGATAAACCATGTGCGGCTGGACAACAAATCTAATAGACAGGAGCACGATATGTTTTTTGAGCAAATATTTTCACCCATAATACTAACTCCCGATGCGCCTACGGGCTGTATCCATATACTGTCGTATTTCTATGGCGTGCCGCTAGCAAAAGCTTTAGCAGTGTGCCAGTACGCCCTCACAGAGGTTGTACGGGTCCCTACGTTTCTGCCGCTTATCGAGCCAGTATTCTCATCATGGTAAGAACCCGAAGCAAAAGGGATACAAAAAGCCAGTTTTGCCGGACTGCAAAGCCCAATTTTTTGGGAGAGGTCGACAGGCCCGGTAAAACATAAGCCGTCCAATTATGCCCGCTGTTAAGAAGGAGAATAATAATGCGCTACCTAATGAAATTCACGGTCTCAGCCTTTGCAGCTGTAGTTCTTTCTCTCGCTGCCTTTTCGGCACCGTCGGCTTACGCTGACCACAATGGGCAGCACGCCGCACGCCAGGCAGCATGTTACGCGGCAAGCCGTTATGCGTGCCAGGGATTCTTCCCCGTAAACCCGCCGCCCAACCTGTGGTATATCGGTGTACGCATCGTGACCTGGCAGGGTTGCCGTATAGTAACGTCTAACTATTGTCGCCGCTAAGACAAGCAAATTGATACCTTGGTATAGTCACGCGTGCGTGTCAATGGCAGGATGCCCGAGTCTTCACCCGGGCATCCTGCATCACACAAAATATAGGAGATGTGCAATGTTTTACAGGAACCTAATATCGATGACACTTGCCCTGGCTATCTTCTTCACCTCGGGGCTACCAGCATTCGCGGGTGGATTCCTGATTGGATCGCAAGATTGCTCAGGCGGACAACAGGGCTTTGTATTTATCTACAGCGATGGTAGCCGCGAAGACCATTGCTGGTCCATGCCAAACGTTGGCGGCAATACTAGCGATTCGGTCTCCTATTCAGTTTCCACAACTACCTCCTGTGTTAATGGAAGTTGCGTGACGAGCCAGACAAGCACTCAAAACAATAACCAGTCAACCAATAATAACGTAAACATCAATGAGGTAGTGGTTAACGGCGCAGATGGCAGAAATGGAGAATCAGTGACTATTGACTTAGATCTCTCCGATTATCCTCCAGCCTCAGACTCTACTACCACTCCGCCAGCAGGTGGCCAGATGCTCGGCCTAGCCAGGGGTACACAGATAAGAACCGGCCCCGGCTTCGGATATCCATCCACAATACCAGCCCAATGGGGATCCGCAGTGCCTGAAGACAATTGGTTGGTAGTGGTGAGAGGTGGGCCAGTATGCCGAGAAGGCTGGGAGTGGCTTGACGTAGATAGGGGAGCCGCTGGCGACCCCCACGGCGGTACAGGTTGGGCAGCCATCAGGCCGTGCAGCAGCTCATCCAATCAGACTTCGACAACTCCTGAATCTACCAACGGAACGACAACCCCTAATAATCAGCGACGCACAGTCCCTACAGCGGCCTATTCACTGGTGGACGAGGGCGCATTAATAAAGGGATCGCAAGATGTAGAATCGCAGAAGGAGGAAACGAAATGAGGAAGTTCAGTCTGCCATTGGTCGGATTGGTGCTAGTGATCTTGACTTTGGTCGGGACGCCAGCGAAGACGGCTGCCGCTGATGCCGGTCCCGGCATCCTGCAGACGATGAGCCTGTTGAACGCTGCCAGGGCAGCAAATGTGTACGCTTGGAAGGCCCACTATTATGATCAAACGGCCACGAGCTTGTACTCTGCGGCGAGCAGTGCCAGCAGTGCTGGCACTGCGTTGCTCCGGCGGGGCGACCGACGAGGTGCTGCTCGTGCGCTCGAAGAGGCACAGGCGCTTAGCAATCTCGCCGATTATTATTATGGCTGCGCTCGAAGGTTCGATAACGGCGTGTGGTCAACTTTGATTAGTCAAGTGCCGCTCCCGCAGTCTATTGCGGCGGCCGTGAACAAAGCTCTCGGCTCGTTCTACGTCGGGTACTTAGCGGGTGGCTGCCACTAGTATCAGTGCTCGACTAAGGGCGACCAAGCAATGGTCCAAAATGCAACACCCCGCTCAGTTGCGGGGTGTTGCATTTTCTCGTCGCTACGACTCCGCAAGGAAGTGAGACTGCATATTTCTGCCTCATTGACTTCATAGGTACCATAGTAGGCAAAATAACCTTCAAAGGCAGCTTTTATTTCCTCTTGAGTACCTTCCAATCGCTCGCCGGACGCAAACGCAGGACGATCAGACCGCATGATTTGGACTGCCATACGATTGCTCCCATGGTACATAAGTTGACCAATCGCGTTTCTTCTATAAGGGAAGTTCACTTGACCATCCGAGCGTCGAATTTCAGACGACACGAGTCTCCATGTACCACCAATTGCTCCTTCGACACAGATTCCTCTCCTTATCTAAAAAGCCTCCAGCATATCCATATCACATTGAGTTATCTCCGCGTCAAGATAGTTCTCTTCAATAAAAGATACTATCTTGTTTAGGACATCCTGAACGTGGTAGGGATCGACGTTAACGCAGGTTATACCCAGCACCGCCAACTGCCAGAGGTCGTGGGATTCTATCTCAGTGATAGATACATTGTATTTATTCCTTACCCTGGCGGTTATAGACTTTACAACCGCGCGCTTATCTTTTAACGACATGCTGCCGGGGATGTGAAGCTGAATCCTACATGCTCCAATGTGCATTTGCTTACCTTGTTCTTCTTTTGGCGGCAGATACTTTGAGAGGCATCCACAAGGGATGCCCCTACAGGACTTTGCTCTTATATTTATTGACCTACCCCATTATTCTAGATACCACGTCTTTTGTGGAGACGATATGGCGTTCCAGTCCCAGCGCCTTTGGGTCAATGCCCATAGCCAGTCCAAGGGCCTGGGGAAGATGCAGGATGGGAAGTCCCAGGGGAGTCTTTCTTAGGGTTGCCGCGTCGGGCTGCTGACCATCCAGGTTGAGATGACAAAGCGGACACGGAGTGACCATGAAATCGGCGCTGCCCTCGTTCTTAGCCTCTGCTATATGCTTGGCCGTCATAGAGAGTGAGTTAGTCCGGTTCATGGTCAGGATCGGGAAGCCACAGCATTTGTCTTTGCCATCATATTCTACCGGCTCAGCGCCCAGCGTGCTAATAACGTCATCCAGGTATTGCTCCCGGCCTGGGTGCTCATTGAATCCAAGGACCGCGCTGGGTCGCACAATGTAGCAGCCGTAGAAGGGGGCTCCTCTCAGGTCTGTCAGAGGGTTTGTGACTAGAGTCTTTAGCTTATCCAGCCCAATATCCTCCGCCAATATCCAGAGCAGGTGTTTGACCTCTGTGGCGCCTTTGTACTCCAGACCTTCATCAGCCAGATAACGGTTAATCCGGGCTAAGTACTCAGAGGATGATCGCAGCCTATGGTTGACCTTGCTCATTACCCCCTGACAGGTGCTGCAAATAGTCATAATGGGCAGACCCATCCTCTCTGCCATGGCGAAGGTCCTGGCGTTCAGGGTGTCTGCCAGCACTGGATTCTTCTCATGGAGGACGCCAGCGCCGGTGCAGGACGCGCCAACAAGCTCTTCCAGCTCAAGGCCAAGCTTTGTGGTGATCTGCATCATTGATTGATAAAGCTCAGGGGCCCCGCCCTTTGCTACGCAGCCAGTGTAAAAAGCATACTTCATTATCGCTGTTCCTCCAGCCTACAAGATATCTACATTATCTTAGGAATGCTATGCTGTTGTTCCGTTCGTCCTGAGCCCTTCGACCCTGCTCAGGACATGGACATGCTTGTCGAAGGATTGGAAGATGGTTCCCTTCGACGTGGCTCAGGGCAGGCTAGGCTCACCATGAGCGGTATTTTATCCCTCCGTGGTGCGCCCGAAGCCCATGGAAGATTGCTAATAAACTATAAGTGGGCATCATGAGTCTCAGTCCCTTGAGTTGAGCTTTCCACCTTATCAAAAATCCTTTTGACCTGGTCCGCCCCTGGCCTGGAGTGGTGCAGGATAGGCGGCATCTTGTTGGCGCGCAGGGCACGCAGCCCAGTTGGTAGGAAGGACAGAAGCTCCTTTATATTGAACCAGCCCAGCGTCTCGATAGTGAGCTTAAGCTCGTCCAGCCAGCCGCTCTCTCTTACTGATTTTGCCAGGGAGTCCATATGTCTGGCGCCGTTGCTGTCTGAATAGCCAGCCTCAACACCATACCTTCTCATGTCCATGATCCTATCCATAGGTGCAACGCCCTTTGGACAGACTTCAACGCAGTAGAAGCAGTGGGTGCAGTCCCACACCCCGGTAATATCCGTTAGGGAGTCCAAGCGCTCTTCATAGGTCCCATCCCTGGGATCGCGAACAAAGCGATAAGCTTTCGCCAGCGCTGCCGGCCCCAAAAAGCCCTTATCTACTGCCAGAGAGTTGCAATCTGATACACAGGCCCCGCACATAATGCAGTTCATCACTCCGATTAGCTCCTGCATCCTCTCGTTGGGGACCAGGTACTCTCTTTCGGGTTCCGGGCCGGTTGGCCTGAGCCAGGGGTCTACCGCCCTGATCTTTGACCAGAAGGGCCCCATGTCTACCACAAGGTCTTTGATGAGGGGAAGGTTGCCCATTGGGTCGATTTTGACCTCTCCGCTTTTCTCTCTGTGCTCGACCAGCTTCTCCTTGCAAGCTAATCCAGCCTGATCGCCTATCCTCATAGAGCAGGAGCCGCAGATAGCGCTGCGGCAGGAGCATCTAAATGATAACGTGCCGTCCTCTTCCTCCCGTATCTTCAGCAGGGCATCCAGCACTGTAGCCGACTCCGGCATCTCCAGAGTATAGTCCTGGTAGTTACCAGGCTGTTCCGCGCCGATAGATCGAGCATCTTCGATTTCAGGGTCGTATCTGAAGACTTTAAGCTTTACTTCCATTGCTCAATAGCTCCTTATTTCCGGTTGCCATTTTGTAATGGTGACGGGCTTGGTGTCGATTCTTATACCCTCAGGACCGCTGAAGGCCAGGGTATGCTTCAACCAGTTTGCGTCATCGCGCTCCTTATAGTCCAGCCTGGAGTGCGCGCCGCGGCTTTCCTTCCTTGTTAGCGCCCCGGCAATTACGGTCTCTGCTACATCTAGCATGTAGCCAAGCTCAATGGCCGTGAACAGGTCTGTGTTATACACCCGTCCTTTGTTTTGAATCCCCATCGTAGCATAGCGCTGTTTTATATCTTGTACTTTTTTGGCAGCGGTCTGAAGCCCTTCTTCAGTGCGGAACACGCCTACATATTGGTTCATGGTCTTGCCAAGCTCAAGGCGGAGCCTCCCAGGACCCTCACCGTTGTATGGCCTATCGACTAAAGACCTGATCCGCGTCATCTCATCTTCCGCTACCTTATCGGAGGTCACCCGGGCTTTGGTCTCTCTAACATATTTTGAGGCATGCTCTCCGGCCCGCCTGCCAAATACTACGGTATCGAGCAGTGAGTTGCCACCCAGGCGATTTCCGCCGTGGACGCTAACATTGGCGCATTCGCCGGCAGCGTACAGGCCCTCTACTCTGGTCTTACCATCTATATCGGTCTCTATGCCACCCATCATATAGTGCATACCGGGGCGTATCGGCAGGGGCTCTTCGATTATGTCTACGTTTGCGTAGTCCATGGCCAGCTCGTGGATCTGCGACAGCTTGGTCATGATCTTCTCTCTGCCCAGGTGCCGGCAATCGATAAGGACGAAGCCGTTGATGCCTCTGCCGGCGTCTATTTCCAGCTGCTCTGACCTGGACACCACGTCTCTGGCTGCCAGCTCTATCATTCTTGGAGCGTAGTTCATCATGAACCTATCGCCCTCAGAGTTTATTAGATATGCGCCCTCTCCTCTGGCGCCCTCGGTGATAAGCACACCGTTTACCAGCGTGGTGGGATGGTATTGGACCATCTCCATGTCCATCAGGGCTGCGCCGTTTTGGTAGGCGAGGCTCATCCCGTCTCCGGTGCAGATCATTGAGTTGGTGCTTGGCTCATACACTCGCCCGATGCCGCCGGTGGCTAGAATAACTGCTTTGGCCTTTATGTACTCCATGCGGCCGGTGAGCATCTCGATAGCTATCGCACCGGCACAAGCGCCATCTTCCATTACCAAGCTGGTAACAAGCCACTCATCGTAGGTGGTTATCTTGTCCTTAAGAAGCTGCTCAAACATCACGTGAAGGATAGCCTGGCCTGTAATATCTGCCACGTAGCAGGTACGTACCTGACTGGCGCCGCCAAAAGCCCGCATATCAATGCGGCCTTCCTCATCTCTGTTGAAGACGACCCCCATACGCTCCAGTGCGAATATATCGTCAGGTCCCTCCTGGCACAGCACCGAAATAGCGTCCTGGTCACCCAGGAAGTCGCTGCCTTTTATGGTGTCGAAGGCATGGGTCTCCCACGAGTCTCCCACGCCGATGGCGCCGTTGATGCCGCCCTGAGCCGCGGCCGAGTGGCTGCGTGTGGGATACACTTTAGACAGCAGGGCTACATCCACCCCGTTTTGGCGGGCCTTCTGGGCGGCCCTCATCCCAGCAAGACCACCTCCTACCACCAGCACGTCGTGCTCCAGCATTGTGTCCTCCCAGTAATTAGATTCAATCTTCACTCAGTTTTAATACTGAACGCAACTTTAGAAAAAGATATGGAAGACTGCCGAAAGCAGTGTATCAAATTAGTGAATCTCTACACAAGTAGGGATTCATATATGGTGTCTCTACTACTGGTAAGACATTATCGTGCCTCTAATGTCTTTCTATCTATTAGCTTAACACTGAGTCCAGGGACGCGCTCAAAATCTGAATCACTGGTTACTACCGCAAGGCTGTACTCCAGGGCAGTAGCAGCAATCAGAGTATCCATATCACCGATGAGCATTCCCCTACCTAGGCCGAAGCTGCCGACGAATGTCCGCGTAGCGCTCCATGATGTTGTAGGTCAGATACAAGGGTCTTACAGTCCAGTAATTCGCGTAGGTCAATATAGTTCTGAGCAAAATTCGCTCGGCCTTTGATGTGCTCTACCAGTTCACCAACAACAATGATGCTAGTAGTAGCCTCACCATGATCAATCCAGAGCCTGAGTAGCCTGATGGCTGCCGGTCGTTGTAACAGTCCAGCACCAAGCATCATTGTATCTATTAAGTACCGCCTCATAGGTCTAAATCGATTGGTGGAGTTGGTTTACTCTCATGACGGATACGGTCGAGTTCATCCAGTGCATCTTCTGAGTCTATGTCCTTCCATGCCCCGAAAAGATTGAGCACGCTTTGAGTTCTGCCCTTACGTATATCAGCCATAGTATCCCGAGCAGCTTCCTCATCGGCAAAGTACAGCACGAATTCTTCGCCATCCTTTTTTATGAGGATACTTATGAGCGGTTGGTCTTTGCGGGCAAGAAATCCGCGCCCTTGTAGCAGCATTCGTAGCTCTTCTTCTATAGCAGCTATTTCCTTTTTATTCTTCTTGGGCTTGCTCTTAGCTGGTGGGGAGGGTGACTCTTGGAGAGTACTTTCTAAAGGGCGCACCGGAATGACAAAGATAGGTAAGTCTTCCTCGATTTGTAGCTCCATCATTCGGTCTACCACTAGATCTAGTACATCATCTTGGTCATCCACATCTACGATTGCCTGCAAATGGACAATCTCCGGTTCCTCTGGGCTGTGAGAGACCTGGAAGCTGGCCTCAGGATAATGGCTCTGAATGATCCCTTTAAGTTCCTCCAGTGCGCTTAGCATGCTAGGAGTCAGGTCTTGAGTATGCTCTACACTCACTATACATTACCTCCCGGTTGGATTTGTTGTTGAACCGCAGCTAGAAAAGTACGGGCACGTTGGAGTGCCCTGGAAGCTTCGATCGCACTAACACTCCTAGCTATATCATAGTCCGCCCTCTGGCGCAGCGCGTAATTGCGGGCTAGGATATTGCGCAAATTTGTAAGATAGAGCTTGCGCCGATTAATTAACTGCCCATCAAACTGAGCAGGCACGAAGCGGTGACTCCATTGGGTCCCTATAGGCTGAATACCGGCCTCTACCAAGGCAGCAACAGCCGCCTGGAAGCAGGCATAGTAGCAACGGTTGGCACAGTTATCATAGCGGCGACTAATAAACTCGCTTTCGGCTCCATCCAAACTCTGTTCAGCCTTGGCAAGGAACACTTGAATAACTTCAGCCATACCAACAGTATAACCATATACGCATCAGAAAAACTACTTGGCCGAATGACCCAATGCCACTAATTCCTCTATCTCTTCCGTGAGATCATACCCTTGAATAGGCTTTCCTTCTGCGTCAACCACCGTTCCATCAACTATCTTGACCCTTCCCTGAGCAAAAGCTTTCACAGTGGTTACTATCAATGGCAGCTCTCTGGCAACGCCGTGCTCACGAATGAGCTTGAAGAGAGGTAGCTCCTCACCGTACTTGGCCCTGAGCTCGTCAACAGTAAAGCCCTCAACCTCTTTCCATAAGGAGTCGAACTCTCCACCAACTATTGGAAACTTACAATAGGTGGCAACAGGGCCGCGGTCTAGTTCTGAGGTAACCGCGTGCATTATTACCCCAGTGTATTTGGCCTTAGTATCTATCAACTGCCAGATCACCTCTTGCCAGGCGCCGGTAGGTCCCCCTGGAGCTGAGGGATGCAGGTTCAAGAAAGGATACGAGCTGCACATCTCAGCGCTCATGATCAGCATGTATCCAGCCAACACACAAAGAGAGACTGGTCCGCCTGAGGCGGACTTGAGCCTTTCCATTACTTCCATATCGTATTTGGTCCGCCAGTCAGGCAGAGAGCCATCTTCGTTAAGCAGCGACCCGCTTGAGCCGGACCCCAGCCTCTCCCTATATTTCTTGAAAGAGTATGTTATCAGCGGAATCCCGTAGTCCTCTACCTGCTTTATGAAGAGATCGCTTTCTACGTCCTCTCCCTTTCCTCTACTGCAAAAGACAAAAGAGAGTTCTGCCGGAACGTCGCCTTCTTGTATAGACTGCCATATTGCCGCCAAAAGGTCTCTGGCGGCCTCATCTCTTCCGGTGGAAAACCATCCTACTTTGTATGCCATAGGTATCTATTATAGAGAGCTTGTAGTAAGAACATGCAAGCCATATTGAGCAAAGTGTCGATCAAGGGTAAGGACGTAAGGTATGTCCAGATGTTCCATTACACTAAAACTAATTGCATCGGTGAACGAGAAATCTTTATCCCTATACTGAAATATAATCTCTCTGGCTCTCTGCTCATCGCTGGCATTAACCCTAATGATCGTAATGCTGCTTTGAAAAATCTGGCGCAGAAAGTCTGTAGCGCTACTGTGACCCAAGCGGGATAGGAAGAGGGCGGAATGGTGTCAGTAAGCTCATACTTTGCCAGAAAAGGCATCTGCCAGGTACTCATAGATTTTAGAGGCATCTGTCGGCTCAGCATTAGTGACCGATCCTACCAACTTAGATAGCGGATCATCCTTAGTCATTGCCCGACCTTTAACTCGTTTTCTAGCTATGGGCTTGGCAGGCCTGATCTCCAAAATGTCTTCACCATTCCTGCTTAGAATATGGACCCCTCCACTGCTAAGTATCTTTTCTGCAATTATTAATAATTCAGGAAAATCACTAATATCAATATGTTTGACTTCTTTGTATACCATTTTATCTCTCCTGGACATTATACTATCTCTTGCCGGCAGCCTTGTCATATCGTGACCGAGAGTTGTTAGGCTGTTCAATATCTACTGGGTTATATTGACAGCGCCATCGCTACAAATGTACCATTTACCAAGTGTCCAGCGCTAGCCTATCCAATTGCTATTCCAACTGTTGCATGTATCAGACGGCTATTTAGCAAATGCTTATCTGATCAGCAGCCCTCCAGTGGAACCCTATTGATTGTCGTGACACACCGAGAAGTGTTAGAGTTAGAACGAATCTAATGATAGCGTGCCCAGCGCGCTGTGGGCCACCAGAGAGCCATGAGAAGTGTTAGAGTTAGGACGAATCTAATGATAGAGTGGACTATATGAAGGACCTAGACGGAAAGGTCGCTTTAGTAACTGGAGCATCCAGAGGCATAGGGCGAGCTATAGCCTTGCAGTTAGCGGCAGAGGGAGCTAAGGTAGCCGTAAACTATCTGTCTAGTAAAGATAAGGCCAACTCAGTAGCTGAGGACATCAAAAAGTCCGGTGGAGAGGCAACTGTAATACAGGCGGACGTAGGAGACTCTACGGCTGTCGACAGAATGGTGAAGCAGCTCATAGCTGAGATGGGACGAGTGGATATACTTGTCAACAACGCCGGCATAATTCACGATGCTTTCACTATTCGTATGTCTGAGAACGACTGGGATACAGTGGTTAGGTCAGACTTGAAAGGCGCCTTCTTATGCACAAAAGCCTGCCTGCGCCATATGATAAGACAGCGCTCGGGCAGAATAATAAACATCTCCAGCGTAGCAGGGATAACCGGCAACCCTGGACAGGCTAATTACAGCGCCGCCAAAGCAGGACTGATAGGATTGACCAAAAGTGTTGCAAGAGAGGTGGCGTCAAGAAACATTACGGTTAACGCCGTCGCGCCTGGCCTGATAGAGACTGACATAATAGCCTCCCTGCCGAAATCGGCAAGAGACTCTCTAATAGAAATGATCCCTCTGGGTAAGCCAGGACGAGCAGAGGATGTAGCCGCAGTGGTGTCATTTTTATCAAAGGATATAGCTTCATATATAACCGGCCAGGTCATAAAGGTGGATGGCGGCCTAGCTATGTAAGTCACTTGGTTATATCCTGGCTGTCCCACGCATCCAAGCTGTTAATTTGGTGTTATTTACATGGACGATCTGCACTTTAAATTTTATGCAAGCAGAGGAACTACCTCAGCTAACGAAGTTAACAACTTAATCGCGCATTACAGGATGGTACCCCAGGCTGAAGCCTGGGGCATGGATACCGCACTGTTATGCCCCAGGCTTCAGCCTGGGGTGGGGCTACAACATACTTTCAGCCGAAGGTACCAATGCGCCCCAAGAAGTTAAATGTTATCAGCCTTGGGGTATAGGCTCAACTAAAGCTAGAGCCTATTTTCGCCTTGATTACAGGACAAACCTTGTGTTAGCATGTAGCGAGCTATCTGACATGACGAAAGGTCCCGATAAATCCTCTTATGACTCTACAAGATAAAATGGACCAACTCCACAAACTAAGAGAAGAATCTAAACAGGGTGGCGGTGCGCGTCGAATAGAGCAGCAGCATGCCAGAGGCAAGCTAACAGCCAGAGAGCGCATTCAACTGCTGGTAGACGAGGGCAGCTTTGAAGAGGTTGATAGCTTCGTTAGCCATAGAGCCACTGAGTTTGGCCTGGACAGCCAGCACTACCCTGGGGACGCGGTAGTAACCGGTTTTGGCAAGATCGACGGCAGGATCGTAGGCCTGTACTCTGAAGACTTCACCGTTTTCGGAGGCTCCCTTTCGGAGGTAGTAGGAGAGAAGATCTGCAAGATCATGGACATGGCTACGCGCAACGGAGTACCTATCATAGGGCTAAAAGATTCTGGTGGCGCTCGAATCCAGGAGGGAGTCCTGAGTCTGGGTGGATATGGAGATATCTTCCTGAGAAACGTTATGTCCTCTGGAGTCATACCTCAGATCTCCGTAATAATGGGACCTTGCGCTGGCGGAGCAGTTTACTCACCGGCCCTGACCGACTTCATTTTTATGGTCAAGGGCACCGGACAGATGTACATAACAGGTCCGGATGTTATCAAGGCTGTTACGGGAGAAGAGGTCACCCACGAAGAGCTTGGAGGGGCCGACAGCCATTCCTCCAGAAGCGGGGTAGCCCACTTTGCTTTCGATTCAGAGGAGGAGTGCCTGGGAATGGTAGCTAAGCTGTTCAGCTTTCTTCCTTTAAACAACATGGAAGACGCTCCTCGCAAGGCCACGTCAGACGACCCTTGCCGTAGAGATGAAGAGCTTCTAGGCATAGTGCCGGCAGACTCAAACCTTGCCTACGACATGAGAGAAGTCATTAACATCATGGTCGATGACCATGACTTCTTTGAGGTACATCAGAATTTTGCCCCAAACATTATTGTTGGCTTCGCTCGCTTCGACGGACGCAGCGTAGGTATCGTAGCCCAGCAGCCAGCTTACCTGGCTGGAGTTCTGGATATAGATTCCTCAAGCAAAGCCGCCCGGTTTGTACGTTTCTGCGATGCCTTCAACATACCAATAATTACCCTCGTGGATGTGCCGGGATTTTTGCCAGGCACAAGCCAGGAGTACGGCGGCATCATAAAACACGGAGCGAAGCTGCTCTACGCTTACGCTGAGGCTACCGTGCCCAAGATCACCATAATAACCAGAAAGTCTTATGGCGGCGCCTACGTGGTTATGGGAAGCAAGCACCTCAGGGCAGACATGAACTACGCGTGGCCCACTTCAGAGATCGCGGTTATGGGACCTGACGGCGCCGTCAACATAATCCACCGGGAAGAGATAAACAGCTCTGATAATCCGCAGGAGACGAGGCAGCGGCTCATAGCGGAGTATATTGAAAAGTTTGCCAACCCTTATATCGCTGCTAGCCGGGGTTATATCGATGACGTCATCGACCCTAGAGATACCAGGACCAAGATCATCAGGGACCTGGAGCTTCTGGAAAACAAAAGAGACACCAATCCTCCCAAAAAGCATGGGAACATACCACTGTAGGGGCAGACCCTTCGAGAGCCTCAGGGCAGGCTCTGTGTGTCTGCCCTGAGGCGCAATACAAGATGAGCGGGAAAAATTCCTGGTTTCAAATGGAATCGTTAGAAAATAGACCAACCCTGTTGGCAGCTATTACGGCTGCCATCACTATATATATAGAAGCTGAGCAGGGAGCTACGCCGATTCCAGTAGAGGAGCGTCCTGTGCAAGCCTTGAGTCCCTGGAAGATTGCAGGACGCTGGCAAAACATGGAGTCACGCTCTAACTTTAGGACCAGTCCCTTACAGCGTGGAGCTTCAATGAGGACTGCAAACAGAAGACCAGTCCGCCTCAGGCGGATTAAGGAGCTGAAGTATGGATGTTGAAGGTATGTTCCTTCAGCATACGCCGCTGAAAATAACAGACACAACTATAAGAGATGGACATCAGTCTACCCTTGCCACCAGAATGCGTACCGAGCATATGGAGCTCCTGGCGGAGGACCTGGACAATGCCGGGTTCCATTCAATAGAGGTATGGGGTGGAGCTACCTTCGACGTAGCCACCCGCTTCCTTAACGAAGACCCTTGGGATAGGGTGGTGCGCCTAAAAAAGCTTATGACAAAAACTCCCTTCTCGATGCTTCTCAGAGGGCAGAACCTGGTCGGCTACCGTCATTACCCTGATGATGTGGTAAGGTCTTTTGTCCTTCGTTCCGCGGAAGTTGGGATCGATATATTCAGGGTGTTTGACGCCGTAAACGACGAGCGCAACTTTGAGTCTGCTTTCAAGGCCATAAAAGAGGCCGGCAAGCACATTCAGGGGACCGTCTGTTACTCCATTACAGAAAGACGGCTTGGCGGGCCGGTATACAACCTGGATTATTTTGTCGGCAAGGCCAAGACCCTTGAAGAGATGGGCGCGGATTCCGTCTGCCTCAAAGATATGGCCGGCCTAATATCCCCTTACGACGCCTATATATTAGTAAAAGCATTAAAAGAAGTTTTGACCATCCCGCTGCAAATGCATACCCACTACACGAGCGGTATGGCATGTATGAGCTACTTGAAAGCGATAGAGGCAGGGATAGACATAGTTGACTGCGCTCTAGCGCCCTTCGCATTAAGGTCGTCCCAGCCGGCGGTAGAGCCTATTGTAGCGACTTTGTATGGCACTCCCAGAGACACGGGCCTAGACATAGAGAAGCTGCTGAAGCTGGATGAAAAGCTTGAAGCCCTCGCGCCCTTGTACCGGGACTTCCTGGACAATACAAAGATGTCGGTTATAGATACCGGCGTCCTTGTCCATCAAGTCCCTGGTGGAATGTTAAGCAACCTGGTCTCGCAGTTGAGGGAAGCAGACGCATTAGATAAGCTAGAAGATGTATACAAAGAGCTACCTCAGACCCGCAAAGAGATGGGATATCCTCCGCTTGTGACCCCCACCAGCCAGATCGTTGGGGTTCAGGCGGTATACAATGTCCTCTCCGGACGGTATAACACGGTGACGAACGAGGTAAAGGACTACATGTACGGCCTTTACGGACGGCCACCCGTCCCGGTGGATCCAGAGGTTCAGAAAAGAGTGCTGGCCGACTACGAAAGGGGTCAGGAGCCGATTACAGTCCGTCCAGGCGATATTCTGGAGCCTGAGCTACAGAAGGCCCAAGAAGCCACATCGGACATAGCTAAAGATGAAAAAGACATCTTGATATACGCCCTCTATCCAACAACCGGCCTCCGCTTCCTAAAATGGAAGTATGGCCTTGAGCCGGCGCCCGATGATGTCAAGCCCAAGACCCTAGAGGAGATAAAGTTAGAGGACGAGCTTATAACCAAGGCCAAAGCAGGACTGTTGGTAGAGTCCACGTCAAAGGAAGCGCCGACCAAGGGACCTGGAGTAAGGACTTTCAACGTATACGTAGGAAACGAATACTTCGAAGTAGATGTAGAGGCGGCAGAGGTCGGGAGTATGGTACAGCCCTCTGCGCCCACAACAGCGCCGTCTTCCAGGCCAAGCACGACCTCGGCGCCAAGGCCCAGCGCCGCACCAGCCCCGCGGCCACAACCTACTCAGGCCGCTCCAACCCCGTCCTCGTCTCTCTCAGTTACTTTGTCTGAGGGTGAAGTATCTATTACGGCGCCTATGCCTGGCATCATAATCCGTTATGCGGTAGAAGTTGGAAGCAGCGTAACGAAAGGCCAGTCTGTAGTAATACTGGAGGCTATGAAGATGCAAAACGACCTTAAATCACCGGTAGATGGCACTGTAACAGCTATTTATTTCCAACAGGGAACAAGAGTGGCTAGAAGTGAGGTCTTGGCGGTAATATCTCAAACCCCAGGATAGTATCAAGTAGCAAGGGACAAGTCGCAAGTAGCAAGGTCTTTGAAACCTGCGACTTGTAACTAGAGACTTGTCCCTTGCTACTTGGCTGAAAGACCATCAAAACAATTAATAATAGTGACACGTCTATAAACATGGAGTAAAATATATACCGCTACGTAATTTTTTGTAGTATAGTAAAGCCATAAAGATTTTATTACACTTCCCCGTAGGCTGCGAGAGTTAAGCGTAGACAAGGAGAAGTTAGTTGCACTCAGTCCGAAGATTGAGTGAGGATTGAAACGTAGATGAGGGTAGATGTATGACTAGTAAAGTACCTGATATAACATGGCTGATAGGCGGACCTCAGGGTGGTGGTATCAACGCTGCTGCTGAAGTCTTTGCTAAGGCATGGATGCGAGCGGGCTATCGAGTGCTTGCCAACATTGAGTTTCACTCTAACATTGAAGGCGAACACAGCTTTTACCGGGTAAGAGTTAGTGAAAAAGATAGACAAATACTATCTGAGCGAGTTCACGTTGCTATAGCCCTGGATGAGGAATCTATAGTCGGAGAACACCACTCAGAGTATAACGTATTTGGCGGCCACCTGAATGAGATCGTTCCGGGTGGCGCTTTAGTATATGACGCCTCGATAAAACTCGACCGCTCCGATCTGCGCAAGGACATAATTTACGTTGAAGTGCCCTATGATGAGGTATTGCGCAAGACCCTCGTAGAGGCCGGCCGCGGCAGTGAGTTTAACGCCCTCCGTATCATCAGAAATACCGTGGCTGTCGGAGCTTCTCTGGCAGTGCTGGGGCTGGACCCCGAACAATATTTTGAGACTGTCAAGAGGTCTCTGCGACGGGTTGAGCTAGGAGAGATCAATGCTCTGGCCGCAAGGGCGGGCTACGCCTTCGCCAGAGAAATAGTTGGCGATGTCCCCTTTGAGCTTCCGCAGGTAAAGAGACCGGAGGTCTCCCCTCTCTTTGTTAGAGGTGTAGAGGCAGTCGGCATCGCAAAGATAAAAGCCGGCATAGAGTTTCAGACCTACTATCCCATAAGCCCGTCAACCGACGAAAGCGTCTTCCTGGAACAACGCCAGCGCGACTTTGATATGGTAGTAGTGCAGATGGAAGACGAGGTTGCATCTATTAACACGGCAGTGGGCGCTGCTCACGCAGGTGTCAGGACTGCAACCTCTACCTCTGGTCCGGGCTTCTCTCTGATGTCAGAGGGCATGGGCTTTGCCTCCCTGACCGAGTCAGCAGGGCCGGTAGTATTCCTGTGGCAGCGCGGTGGCCCAAGCACCGGTCTACCAACCAGATCAGAGCAAGGGGATCTGCGCTTTGCCTTGCAGCCAGGCCACGGCGACTTCTCCCACATAGTGGTTGCGCCCGGCGACATCCAAGAAATGGTTGATGACAGCTACGAGATCTTCAACTGGACTGATCGCTACCAGTTGCCTGGCGTAGTCCTTTTGGATAAGGCGCAATCATCGGGCTATTCTACCGTAGACGAGATAAAATTTGACCATCTTCCTCCAATTGATAGAGGGATACGCTTTGAGGCAAATGGACCGTATCTGAGATATGCGTTCACCGAAACCGGGATCAGTCCCAGAGCAAACCCCGGAGAGGCTGGCGGCATCTTCTGGACCACTACAGATGAGCATGACCCAAAGGGCCATATAACCGAAGACTCCTTGAACAGGATCAAGATGGTGGACAAGAGGATGGGAAAATTAGCCCTGGCTGCTAAAGAGATACCTTCCTCACGCAAAATTGGACTCTATGGACCTAAAGATGCCCAGCTAACATTTGTTGGATGGGGATCGATGAAAGGCCCAATACTGGATATACTTGATATATTGAAGGAACAGGATGGTATAGATGCCAACTTCCTACAGATAAGGCTTATGCGGCCTTTCCCTGTAGAGGAAGTATCAGAAATACTCTCTAAGGCCAAGCGGACAATCCTGGTCGAGCTTAATTACTCCGGACAATTGGGTAGCCTCATTCGTGAACAGACAGGATACGATGTAGGCCAGCGAGTGGTGAAGTACGACGGACGTCCTTTTAGTGAGGAGGAGTTATTGGATGGCATAAGGACCGCCTTGAACACTAACGATAAGAGGGTCCCTGTTTCTCACCTTCTAGGGTAATTTTAAAAGGAGATAGATAAGATGGCGCTTCAAACGCTAACGGCAAAAGAATTTAGGACTGAAGTCCACGTCAACTGGTGCGTCGGCTGTGGCGATTATGGAATTCTAAACTCTATCCAACAGGCCTTGTCCGAGCTTCAGATACCAGCACATGAGATCGCGGTGTTGTCCGGCATCGGGTGTTCCGGAAAGACACCTCACTATATCAATGCTAACGGTTTCCACACTCTTCACGGTAGAGTGCTTCCATCAGCTACGGGTATGAAGCTGGCTAACCCCAGTCTCACGGTCCTGGCTGTTGGAGGTGATGGTGATGGCTACGGCATCGGCGCCGGTTATTTTGTCAACGCTGGACGCCGCAACGTCGATATGACTTATCTGGTATTCGATAATGAGGTATACGGTCTGACCAAGGGACAGGCCTCTCCAACTCTTCAGAGGGGTGAGAAGCGAAAGTCGATGCCCGCTCCAGCCATCCAGGATGGTATAAACCCCCTCGCCCTGGCCATAGCATCCGGCTATACCTTCGTAGGCAGAGGCTATGCGCTAGAGCCAAAGCGTCTGGCTAAACTAATCGGCGAAGCTATACGCCATAAAGGGACCTCCTTTGTAAACATTCTTCAGACCTGCCCGGTGTATAACGAGGTACGCACCAAAGAGTGGTACGGAGCAAAGTCAGAGAAAGGCTCACGCCTCTACTGGCTGGATGAAACCGACTACGATCCCATGGTACACGATAATAGCGACCCTGAAGAGGTAGTTGCAAAGAAGGTACAGGCCATCAGTAAGTCATACGACTGGGGCGAGCGCATACCACTGGGAGTACTCTACGCTATTGACCTTCCAACCTTTGAGGAGGGCCTGGCAGTTGGTAGACCAGACTTTGGCGGCGTGCCTCTAGTTAATAGAGACCATACCGACAGGAACGTACAGCCCCTAATAGAAGCCCTGCGCTAAAAAGCAAGATAGAGATTACCGTATTGAAAAAGCGGCGTCAGCGTTCACCACGGCAAGCACGAACGCTTAGAGTCGGCGTTTGTTGGACTTCCCTGTGGCTTGCCGGTGAAGTTGCGTTTCGGGGAATCGCAGCCCCTTTGCTCCTCCCCGCACCGTAGATAGGCTGCACGCAGACCGGCGTTTAGCGGAGCACAGGCGTTTAATGGCGCTCACGGCCAGCGGACTGAACGCATACAAACGAAGAATCCGTACTCCACGTACCGTGAACGACAACCAGGAGGTGTCCAATGAACGGCGTCCACGACCTCGGCGGCATGCACGGCTTTGGCAAGGTGCACATCGAAAAGGACGAGCCCGTTTTCCACGAGGAATGGGAGGGCAGGATCCTGGCGATGTCGCGCCAGCTCGGGATAGCTTTGGGGCCGCTTCCGCCAGGAGCGGCACGTTTTATCATCGAGAGTATGTACCCCACTCGTTATTTGACGGCCAGCTACTACGAGCGGCTGGGCATTGAGGTGGTTGAGAAAAGAGCCCTGGCAAACGGCATAATTACCAAAGAGGAGTTGGACCAGCGCACCGAGTTCTTTCGTGAGCACCCCGCTAGTTCCGTGCCCCGCCGGGAAGACCTCGCAACCGTCGAGGGTATTCTCGCCGGACTACGAACGCAGCGGCATCCAAGCCCCGAAGGCCCCGCGCCACGGTTCCGTCTTGGTGACCCGGTGCTTGCGCGCAACCTCAATTGGTCTGGCCACTCACGCTTACCACGATACATCCGCGGCAAGCGTGGGAGTATCGCCCGCGTGAATGGCTGGTATGCCATCGAGGACGGGCATGCCGATGAACTCGGCCCCAACCCGCAAACCGTGTACACAGTGGGGTTCGCTGGACCCGAGGTCTGGGGACCAAACACCGATCCGAAGTTGAGGGTGTACCTGGAAATGTGGGAAGGGTATCTCGATGCGATATGACCCGCCAGTTGGTCGCGGACGCGGAGGGTCTGGTGAGCTTGGTAGGCAACCACTACTGAAGAAGGAGGGACGTGTTATGAGCATGAGCGGGGGGCATCATCCTGAGCAGGAGTCCTTTGCCGCACTGCGGACCAAGGCCTTGGAGTCGCTGCTGGTGGAGAAGGGTCTACTGGCCAGTGATGCTATAGATACCTTGGTGCAGGCGTATGAGCAGGACATCGGGCCACGCAACGGAGCGAAAGTTGTTGCCCGCGCCTGGGTCGATCCAGCCTACAGGCAGCGCCTACTAGAAAACGGGACCGCAGCGATCGCCGAGTTGGGGTTCGTTAGCGGGCAGGGTTCGGAGTTCGTTGTGGTACAGAATACGCCGACAATCCATAATCTGATCGTCTGTACACTGTGCTCTTGTTATCCCTCGGGTCTGCTTGGCCTGCCCCCGAAATGGTATAAGGATTTCGCTTATCGGTCACGGGCCGTGATAGAACCGCGGCAAGTCCTGCGGGAGTTGGGCCTAGACCTGGATGATACCGCCGAGATTCAAGTGTGGGATAGCACCGCAGAGTTGCGATACATGGTGATACCAGAGCGGCCGATTGGTACAGAGGGGATGACTGAAGAAGACTTGGCGCAGTTGGTCACACGTGATGCGATGATTGGCGTGGCGAACGCCACCGCCCCAGCGATAGTCTGAGGGAGGGCCCGGATATGACCAGCTCGCCTGACCCGCAGATTGCCAATATGGAAGGAACAGAGGCGCTTCCACGCAAGAACGGGGAGCTTACGTTCGAAGCTCTTTGGGAGGGACGTGTCTTCGGCATGGCCGTCGCCCTGAATGACCAAGGAGCATATCCGTGGCGCGAGTTCCGTGATCAGTTGGTGGCGGAGATTAAGGCTGCAGACGTCAGCGGTACGCCGACGAGCTACTACGAGCGGTTTCTGGCGTCATTTGAGAAGCTCGTGCTGGCCAAAGGGCTACTGACGGCAGCGGACTTGGACGCGCGGACGGCCGAATATGCCTCAGGGGCGCGCGACGATGAGGATGACCACGATCATGACCACTGAGAGGCGCACGAGACTGACCCCGCGGAAAATGCCCTACGCTAAAGAGCAAAGGGTAATGCTATTACAGGGAGACTACGCCTCCAATCAGTAAAAATGGGGAAAGGCAATACATAGCGTGCCATCCTCGAACAATACGATAGCTAAGAAGCAGAGACACAACGATTTGTTGTTACGTCTCTGCTTTTTACTTTGTAGCCTATGCCTAAACTACTTATCTTTCCAAGATGAGCTTGTTAAGAGATAATATATGACGTACACTCTGGTAGAACCTAATTGCACTCTAAAGGATAATACGACTTTCTAATCGCGGGAATATTACGAGGAGATAAGTGATGAGCGATAGTTCTATTCAGTCAGAGTCTCGCGCTACCCTTCAGACGGCAAGCGGAGAGATAACTTACTATAGTCTAGAATCACTGGAGAAGGCTGGACTGGTAAAGCTTGATCTTCTGCCCTATTCAATAAGAATTCTGCTGGAGAACGTGCTGCGCAAGGTAGATGGTTTTCTGGTACACGAAGAAGATGTTCTCACCGTAGCCAAGTGGGACCCCAAGGCGCCACCACGCAAGGAGGTCCCTTTTATGCCGGGGAGAGTGGTGCTGCAGGACTTTACCGGAGTGCCTGTAATCGTTGACCTGGCGGCCATGCGTTCAGCAATGTCCCGTATCGGAGGCGACGCCAAGAAGATCAACCCCCTGGTCCCAATAGACCTGGTCATCGACCATTCGGTGCAGGTAGACTTCTTCGGAAATGATTTCGCTTTCAGTAGAAACGTGGAGAAGGAGTTCGAGCGCAACAAGGAGCGCTATTCACTATTAAGATGGGCGCAGAAGGCTTTCCAGAACCTTAGGGTAGTTCCACCGGGAACGGGAATAGTCCATCAAGTGAACCTTGAGTATCTGGCCAGCGTGGTAATGACATCTAACGAGGATGGTAAGACCGTAGCCTATCCGGACACTTTAGTTGGTACAGACTCACATACCACCATGATCAATGGCTTAGGTGTGCTGGGCTGGGGAGTCGGCGGCATAGAGGCAGAAGCGGTTATGCTCGGCCAGCCTTACTACATGCTGCTACCGGAAGTTATTGGAATGAAGCTCACCGGAGAGCTAAAGGACGGCGTAACTGCAACGGACCTGGTTCTGACCGTAACAGAGATTCTCAGGGCAAGAGGAGTAGTCGATAAGTTTGTAGAGTTCTTCGGTCCAGGTCTTTCAAACCTTCCACTGGCGGACCGCGCTACTATTTCCAATATGGCGCCTGAATACGGGGCCACGATGGGGTTCTTCCCGGTAGACCAGGAGACTCTGAAGTACATGTCCGGCACCGGACGCAGCCGGGAGCTGGTGGACCTGGTGGAGAAGTACACCAGGGCGCAGCGCCTCTTCCGCACCGACGAATCTCCAGAGCCTCAGTACACCGACATACTAACCCTGGACATGAGCGCTATAGTGCCCAGCCTGGCAGGGCCGCTGAGGCCGCAAGACAGAGTGCCTTTGCAAGAGATGAAACAGACTTTCCAGGTAGCTCTACCGACAATATTTGGTAAAGAAGGACTCGGCGCAGAGGGCCGTAACGAAGAGATGGAGTCGGCGGCAAGCAGAGCCACTGCTCTAGCGGTAGCTGAGCCCGCCGGATTTCCCGTTAATCTGGAGGGTGAGAGAGTCTTTATTGACCACGGATCTGTGGCAATAGCAGCGATAACAAGCTGCACCAATACATCCAACCCCTCGGTTATGGTTGGAGCCGGCCTCCTGGCAAAGAAGGCTGTGGAGAAGGGTTTAAGAACGAAGCCCTGGGTGAAGACCAGTATGGCTCCCGGCTCCAGAGTGGTGACCGATTATCTAGAGAACTCGGGCCTTGTGCCGTTCCTGGAGACCCTCGGCTTCTACACTGTAGGCTATGGCTGCACCACTTGCATCGGCAACAGCGGGCCTCTGCCGGAGCCAGTAGCAGAAGCGGTCGCGGAGCACGATATCATAGTAGCCGCAGTACTAAGCGGCAACCGAAACTTTGAGGGTAGGGTGCATCCTCAAGTAAAGGCCAACTATCTAGCATCTCCAATGCTGGTTGTGGCCTACGCTCTAGCCGGTAAAGTAGACCTTGATTTGACCACAGAGCCGTTAGGCTACAATGCCAACAACGAGCCGGTATATTTGAGTGATATTTGGCCCAGCCAGGCCGAGATACGGGATGCTGTTTCTAACGCCCTTAACCCTGAAATGTACGTCAGCAGGTATTCTGAGGTCTTCGAGGGCGACGACCAGTGGAAAAACCTGCCTGTACCAGAGGGCGCTTTCTATGATTGGGAACCCAATTCAACCTATATTAGGGAAGCGCCATTCTTCGAGGACCTGCCTACGGAACCTAAGGCTATCTCGGACATCATCAGCGGCCGCGTGCTTGCACTGCTGGGGACATCTATAACAACCGACCACATATCTCCCGCCGGCAGCATCCCGGTAAACAGTCCAACGGGTAAATACTTTGCAGAGCACGGCGTGAAGCAAGCGGACTTCAATACCTACGGCGCTAGAAGAGGTAATCATGAGGTCATGATGCGCGGCACCTTTGGAAACATAAGGCTCAAGAACCTCTTGGTGCCGGATACCGAAGGAGACTGGACGGTGTATCTACCCGGCAAAGAAAGAATGCGCATCTTTGATGCCTCTACGCTTTATCAGGAGCAGGGCGTGCCTCTCATAGTTATAGCCGGAAAAGAGTACGGCGCAGGCAGCTCAAGAGACTGGGCCGCCAAAGGCCCCGCCCTTTTAGGAGTAAAGGCAGCTATTGCCGAGAGCTTCGAGCGCATACACAGGACTAACTTAATAGGAATGGGCGTTCTGCCGCTCCAGTTCAAGCCGGGAGAGAACGCTGCCAGCTTGGGTCTCACTGGGTTCGAGGAGTATAACATCCTTGGGATAGCAGAGGGTCTGACACCAGGCAAAGAGCTTACGGTGCGGGCACGCAATGAAGAAGGGCAGGAGACTACCTTTAAGGTAATCGCCAGGGTAGACACCCCGGTAGAAGTAGAATACTATCGCCACGGTGGTATTTTGCCTATGGTACTGAGGCTTCTTGTAAAACAGGGCCATACATAGCCTAAAGTGCACGACGGCCAGCGTACCAAGATGGTATGCTGGCCGTCATCTAATTATGCTCTTCCGCTCGCATCCACAGGTAAAATCTGGCCTGTGGATGGAGGCAATGTAGTGGCAGGTTTCTCGCCACGGCGAGTCGCCTTTGGAAACATGCCTGCCCTTTGGGGATAATAATACAAAACTAAAGGTGAAAGTATAAGATGAGAAGCAAAATCACCATTGTAGGCGCTGGAAACGTAGGGGCTTCAACAGCCCAGATAATCGCCGGCAGGGGCTACGCAGACGTAGTGCTAGTAGATATAGTAGAAGGTCTGCCCCAGGGCAAGGCCCTTGACCTGCTGGAGTCTACTCCAGTTATTGGCAGCGACGTGCAGATAATCGGTACGAACGGCTATGAGGAGACCGAAGGGTCAGACATTGCGGTGATTACATCCGGCATAGCCAGACGGCCAGGCATGAGTAGAGACGACCTCCTGCTTACGAATATGGGGATTGTTAAGGGCGTCGTTGAGCAAATAATAGCCCGTTCGCCTAACTGCATATTGATAATAGTATCGAACCCACTGGATGCCATGGCCCAGATAGCCTTTCATACCAGCAAGTTCCCACGCAACAGAGTAATCGGAATGGCTGGAGTCCTGGATACCGCACGTTTCCGCACCTTTCTGGCACAGGAGTTGAACGTGTCAGTCGAAGATGTACGCGCTTACGTACTTGGAGGGCATGGTGATACCATGGTCCCTCTGGTACGCTACACAACCGTTGGCGGAATACCGGTCTCTGAGATGATCACCAAAGAGAGGCTGGACAGCATCGTGCAGCGGGCAAGGGACGGCGGCGCTGAGATAGTCAATCTTCTAAAGACCGGCAGCGCCTTCTACGCTCCAGCCGCTTCTGTGGCCCAGATGGTAGACGCCATCATCCTGGACCGCAAGCGGATCCTGCCCTGCGCCGCCTATCTGCAAGGAGAGTATGGAATCAACAACTTATTCGTAGGTGTTCCCGTAAAGCTGGGAGCCGGCGGAATAGAGGAGATCATACAGATCAAGCTGACGCCTGAGGAGGATGCGGCCTTAAAGCGCTCTGCCGCAGAGGTCGAAGAGCTTGTGAAGGTGATGAACCTGTAGTTGGCTGGAAGATAAAGCTTTTAAGAAATCAAGCCTAGCTTTCTGCGTATGGTAGAGGTTACTACACGGAGAAGAAAACATGGAAGGTCGCACCGACACCGATACAGTTATACTACAGCACACAGACGCTAACGGCATTCTTATAGGCATAGGTATACTCAATTTAGACTACATACAAGAGGACGATGGACGATGGTCCGCGGTATGCCGGGAACTAGGCACGCCGGCCTTTGCCGACTCGCTTGAAGAGGCATCCAGTCAGCTAAAAGATGCGATATTGCTTCAAATCTCGGAGATGGATCGACTTGGAGATATAGAGGCATTCCTGCAAGACCACGACGTACATTTAGTGTCACCTAGTCGATCATCTGGCCAATGGGAGCTTGTGGAGGCGAGAAAGTAAATGACTATATCTGGCAGGCAGCTTCTGCGCCTGCTGGAGTTGGATGGGTGGACTTTAGGAGGACGCAGGAATCATGGAGTTATGGTATATAAACAATTTCCTGGAGAACCATACCGTCGGTCCACAGTAGTTCCTGACAAAACCTCCGATCTCACGCCAACTACTCTTGGAGCGATTTTGAGCGTTAAACAAACAAGGCTAGGGCACGGAGGATTACAAGAATTGATAGATAACTATGGGATGCCATAAGCATATTATGAAACAGTATCTTATTACTGGAGTAATGTGGAACCAGAGATAAATACAATCTATCAAGGAGACTGCATTAATGTTATGAAGCAGTGGCCGGACAGTTTTGTCGACCACTGCATAGTGGATCCTCCTTTCAATATGTCGAAGAAGCGTGGCCTAGGCTGGGCCTTCTCATCTCACGTCACCATGCAAGAAAGCTGGGACCGTTTCTCTCGAGATGACTTTTTCCAATTCAACTTACAATGGATGACTGAGGTTTGCCGGGTAGTTAAACCCAATGGCAATATTGTAATCTTTGGCACTTACCACAACATCTATCAGATCGGATTCATTCTCCAGGAAATACTTAAGCGACGCATTATAAACTCGATTATTTGGTTTAAGCCAAATGCACAGCCAAATATAACAGCGAGAATGCTAACCGAGAGTACCGAGCAGTTGATTTGGACTGTAAATGAGACACCGGAGCGCGCTAAGCGTTGGACTTTCAATTATCAGTTAGCGAAAACACTAGCTGGCGGCAAGCAGATGAGGACAGTGTGGGCTTTTCAGAATGGACACCTTAAGACTTCTCAGGTTCCTAGTTATCTTAGCGAGGCTGGTAAAACAGAAATAAATACTTTAGATGATAGTAACGGGGAAGAAGCTTACAATCTTTGGGAGATCCCTTATCCACCAGCCTCAGAGAGGAAACATGGTAAGCATCCATCTCAAAAACCGGAGGCCCTGCTCGACCGGTTAATCCAGATTCTTACCAACGAAAATGACCTAATTTTAGATCCATTTTCCGGCGCTGGGACTACTGGACTAGTGGCTGAAAAGTTAGGTAGAAGATGGATTATGATTGAGAACACCGATGAGTACGTAAAGATTGCTTCAGAGCGGTTGAAGGAGATTAGGTCTCAGCCTGTTCTATAATTTAATACCAATTCACTTTGAGTAGACTGCAAATGTGTGAGAGTAGTCTCACAAGATCCCGCTCATGGTGAGCTTGTCGAACCATATTGGGCGACTCTGTTCGTCCTTCGACAAGCTCAGGATGAGCGGACAATACAGCCTCTTCAAACAGAATTGGTATCACCTAAAACTAACTGCCATTATAATGCAGATAGCGGCGAGTAGACTCGCCGCTATCTGCATTATAAACAGGTAAGTAGACGTATAAGCCGAGTTCTGTACTCCAGATAAATCTGGAGTGGTAGTCATCTATCTAGCCCTGGCGTTACCACCAGGGTCGAGCGACCAACCCGAAGACAAGGCAGAGTACCTTTTAACGTCTTCCTATTCGGTCTTGCTCCGCATGGGGTTTACCCTGCCTCTTGTGTCACCACAAGAGCGGTGCGCTCTTACCGCACCTTTTCAACCTTACCCCGACAAGTCGGGGCGGTATGTTTTCTGTGGCACTTTCCATAGGGTTTCCCCTCCTGGGCGTTACCCAGCATGCCACTCTTCCGGAGTTCGGACTTTCCTCCCGCTCATAAGAGCCGGCGACTACCCAGCCTACTTACACTGTCTTTATATTATATCATATTAGCTAGCTGTTCGGTGCTGCCCAAAAGCCGCTCCATTTCCTCAGTCGTCAACAACTTACCCGGCGTTTTCATACGTTCTCGCAGTACAGGATTGTAAGCGAAGAAACAACTTTCTATTCTCCGCTGATATTTAGCAATTGCTAAACAAAGCCAGTGCAACTTTTTGGCAGAATGAATATCTACCAGTGATAACTTCGTTAAAATAATGATGCTCATAGCGAGGTCTACCTTTAATAGTTCCCAAAAGCATTCTTCGAGAGCTGAATCTAAAGCGCGTCTGTTGTTCGGCGGTACATTACTAATGAGCGTGGCTAATCTAGTCTGCATCCTGAAGACATCCAACAAAATCTCAGAATCATGTTGCGACAACTGTTGTCCGGTTTTAGACAAAATATCAAGCAAACCTCTATTTAACTCAATCGCGAACTGTTCTGGGTCTATTGGCTCAGTGCTTTTGGATAAGTATTGGACCAATGTCAATTTCATAGGGAAATAGTCAAAAACAGCCTTATCGATTTCATTATGTAGGCTACGAGGGCTTGCAGCGTTATCCAAAATAGCTTGTGCTAAGGAAAGAAATTTGGGAGCCGCATCCTCTATCAAGGACACATCGAAGCCTTCAGCGGCCACTAGAGGCCCTATAGGTTTAACATTTTCTTCTACCAATGTGCTCATAATTACTCTGACAAATATACAGCTTTCTAAAACAATATGTGAACTGAGGTTCTCACTCTCGCCCTCTAACTTTAGCTCGCGTACAAAATACGCTCACAGCTAGGGCATCGCACTATCTCCTGGCCGGAGCGGGCGCGCTGAATCTGGTTTATAGCAATAGATATTCTACAGCCCTGGCAGGCGTTACGCTCCACGCGGGAGACTGCTTTACCACCCTTTATCGTTAGCAGGAACTGATATAGGCTCAGGTCGCTGGGGTCTACGAGAGCTGACTGTCCGTTCCTTCTGGCCTTGTACCGCTCCAGCTCAGAATTTATCCTGGTCTGCTCGGTAAGCAGACCCTCCTGCTCAGCTTCCCATTCGGCTTGCATCTGTGAGAGCTTTGACTCTTGCTCGCCTATGGACGACTGTAGCTTTTCTAGCTGCTCTATTACCCCGAAGAGGGCTTCGTCTAATCTGGACATTGCTCTCTTAAAGGAGTCCACCTCTTCCTGAAGGTTCACTAGCTCTTTGGGATTTCCCACCGAACCGCTATACATCTTGGTCTCAACGGCAGATATCTTTTCTTTCAGCTCATCGATCTGCCATTCGTGGTCTCGCTGAGTGCTCCCTAGATCAGCGGCGCTCTCCTTATCTTCTGATAGAGACTCGCGTACAGTGATGATCTCTTCGCTTTCTCCAAGGCGCGCCTCTATCTGGCCAAGGGTGGCCTCTCTTGCCATTATTTCACTATCAGTCAGTTGCAAGTCATGTAGTTGGCTTATCCTGCTCAAGAGTACCCCTTTCAAAGGTTAGTGAACTCAAATTCTAATTATTTAGTAACCTGTAGGGGCGCACCATATATAGCACTCTGGCTACCTATGGCTCCATCTCTGCTTGTCTCCTATTTGTCCATTGCATTGCTTAGACCCAAGGCCAGGGCAGACACACAGAGCCTGCCCTGAGGCACTCGAAGGGTCTTCCTACGTTACGAAGAGGGAGATACTGTCTGGCCTCTGGTTTCTTACCTCTGATCTCTGTTCCCTACACCTCTTGGTACGAGTACCGCTCCTCTTTCCAGGGATCACCCTCATTGTGATAGCCCAGGTTCTCCCAAAAACCTCGCTGGTCACCCGGCATAAAGGTCATTCCCTTTACCCACTTGGCGCTCTTCCAGGCATACCGCTTCGGCACCACCAACCGCAAAGGCCAGCCGTGCTCCGGAGAAAGGTCCTCACCATTGTGCTTGAACGCGAACAGGACGTCATCGTCCATAATCACTTCCAGGGGGAGGTTTGTCGTGTAGTCGCCATAGCTGGATATAGTAACGTGTGTGGAGTTAGCTAACGGCTCAACTAGCTTGGCGATCTCCACAAAAGGCACCCCATACCAGGTGTTGTCCAGCTTGCTCCAGCCGGTGACGCAGTGCATATCGGCAAAGACTTCCACTTTGGGCAGGGCCATGAACTCCTCATAGTCCCAGACCATCGGGTTAGCCACTGTCCCGCCTACGTCAAACTGCCAGGTCTGTGGGTTAAGCCTGGGGATACCACCGTAGTGCAGCACCGGCCACTTGTCGGTCAGGTCCTGTCCAGGTGGTATGCGGTGTTGCAGGGCTTTAATACGCTCTTGCCGCTCTTTTCGTCTAGCCAATAAAGAAGATAGATTAAATCCCATTTGCTCGTTCCCCCCTGACACTTTCGGTTATAAATATATCCGTCACCCTCACCTAACCTCTCCCGTCAAGGGAGAGGGACTTTAATGCTCAGCCTTGAAAAAATATTATTTCAGCTTAAATCTTACAAATCCCTTCAATCAATGAGCTGGATACTAACAATTAGTCGAATACTCTCTATCTTATTGACCTAAGAAAAAGAGGTATCCTGTGATCTGAGTAAACCTATTGGTAAATATTATTACACCTAAGAAAATAAGAAAACTTCCTGTTGCGATGTTGAAGTAACCCATGAGCGCTCGCCTACGCTCTATCAAGGGAGCGAGCCATCCGCTCAGTAGGCCAGCGGCGACCATAGGTATCAACAGGCCAGCGCAGTAGGCAAGCAACAGCAGTACACCCTGCTGTACTGAGCCGGATGTGGCAGCCAGCGCAAGAATGGCGGTGAGGGTAGCACCAGTGCATGGCGTCCATCCGATGCCAAAAGCTCCTCCAACCAGAAAAGCGCTCAGAAACGGCACGCCTCCAACTTTCGGCAGAGGAAGCCTATATTCCATATCCAAAAAGCTGGCCCTCACAAGTCCTAGAGACACCAGACCAAGCAGTATTATAACTATGCCGGCTACCCTCGATATCCATTCCTGATAAGACAGCACTATCTGGGATACAAAGCCCAGGGCAGCGCCCAAAAGAATGAATACTGTAGTAAAACCTGCTATAAACCCAAGGGTGGCAACCAGAATACGCGGGCTAAAAGGCGCGCTACCGGACTTCTGAGAGGCGTCATCTGCCTTATCGGACGCCGCTCCCATATGTACCCCGCTTACGAAAGACAAGAACCCCGGCATCAAAACAAGGCTGCATGGAGAAAGGCACGAGAGCATCCCAGCCCCAAAAGCTATTGCTAAAGTTAAAGACTCGCCCGTCACTGCTTTTGCTCCCTACTAGCCATCTTAAGGTCCGAAAGTAAAGGCATATAGGCCAAAGTTGTCCGAATTAGAGGCTAGCTTAAGCTCATGGGACTCAAACTGAGGTGACTTAAATATGCTATACATTTTTGGTGTATCGACCAGCATATAGCTGTCACCATTATCTTTGTACCGGATGTCTTCTCCAGCCTTGGCTTTTTCGACCGGCACCCCGTCGACCGTTACGTAGACTTCGAAGGAGGGAGTCTCTTCGGGCTGTATAACTGCATTCACACTGCCCGCATTGAAGGGTATAATGATGTAGTCCTCCAGGTCCCTTGTTACCCTGGCATGAATTAAAGACTCAGAATCGTTATACCATTCGCCTTGAGCGTAGAACTTGCCGTTTTCCCTGAACTTGGGGTCGGTGTATTCCATTACCATGTAGGCATTGTGGCCCTCCAGGTTGCCAAGCTGCCCCCGGCTGTAGCCGAAGCCCATATATAACTCAGGGGTTATAGAGGTAGCTATCTCACGAGTTATCCCCGGAGCGTCAGACACTGTGCCAACATCTTTTACAGAAGTGCCGGTCTCTGTAAGCAAGCGTTGTATCCATTCCTCAGTCTCTTGATACTTGCCTTCACCTATAATGTGATATCTGACCAGCCCATCTTTATCGATAAGGTACTTATGAGGCCAGAACCGGTTTGAGAAGGCCCTCCAGGTTTTGAAATCGTTGTCCTGAGCTACCGGATACTTAATATCAAACTCCTTTACAGCCTTCTCGACGTTAGCGCGCTCTTTCTCAAAAGCGAACTCCGGCGTATGCACTCCCACGATTTGCAGCCCTTTATCGGCGTACTTAGTATGCCATTCCTTGATATAAGGCAATGTCCTTATACAGTTCACGCAGGTGTACGTCCAGAAGTCTACAAGCACCACCTTGCCTTTGAGCTGACTGATAGACAGCGGCTGAGAGTTAAGCCAACCCTCAATTCCATCAAAATCCGGCGCGGCGATCTCCTGTGCCAGGACCCCCTGGGCTTGGATAGCCGCGGGGTCTATTCGCGCCGCTACAGTCGTCGGTCCAGACGCAGCGCCCGATGACCCATCTGGTGACCTGGTACCCTGAGTGTCCCCACTGCTGAAACGCTGAGAACCCGAAGAAAGCAATGCCGCAAAGGGGTTCTCAATGATTAAAATAGCCCCAATTACAAGGGCCAGTATCGCAAATAAGGCTATTCTCTTTCCTTTAGACTTAGGCATTCACAACCACGCACTAACTTTTTTATTGTATTTGAATTATACAGTAAAAGGAGACCAGACTAAATAAATAAACTCTTAATAGTCTCTTAACTCTTGTTGAGGATTCATCGGCTGTGCCGAGCGGTACTATCTGGAGAGCTTCGGCCTGGATGCCATTTTTTCTAGAAATCTGTTAGTCTGTCCTTGACAGTTAACGACCATAGTTGCATCATTGGTTCGAAAAATGTCATTCTAAGTCCGCTTAGGGCTGAGCGAAGAATCTGGGTTGCGAAGAGAAATTACAGGTCGGTATTAACTGAGGTACAGTCCCATAGAAACAAGACTTAAAGTAACAGACACTATAAGATCCCATGTAGGCCAGCTCCTACGAGGGAACTTCTTCTACGGCTGGGTTATAGTCGCCGTCGGCTTCATCGGGGACTTCATGAGCGCCGGGACCAGTAACTATACCCTCGGCCTTTTCTTCAATTCTATGGGCGTTCAACTGGGCTGGAGCCGGACGACTGTGACCCTTGCCGTAACCACTCGCCAGATTGTCAACGGCGTGGCCGGCCCTATTATCGGCCACCTGGTCGACCGAATCGGGGCCAGGATCGTAATGACCTCCGGCGCCCTTATTGGTGGCATGAGCCTGCTGGCTATAGCTGCTTCCTCTCAACCATGGCACTTCTATCTTCTGTACGGCGTCCTGGGAGCCATCGGCGTGGCGGAGTTTGGCGGATTAGTAACCAGCGCTGTAGTGGCCAAGTGGTTTGTACGGAAGCGAGGGCGGGCAATAGCTTTTACCACCATGGGAATATCTCTGGGCGGCGCGGTAATGATTCCGGTGACCGCCTATGTGATCGATCAATTTGGCTGGCGCATGGCCTGGATCGTCTCTGGACTACTTATTATCGTACTGGTAACCCTGCCATCTTTTATCTTTATGCGTAATACCCCTGAAGACATGGGCCTCCGACCTGATGGAGACCCTGTTGAACCGCAAGAGGCAGACCTGACGGACGGCGCCTCTGCGGCCCAGCGACGCACTGCGTCCCAGGAGCAGATCTGGACCCTGGGCGAGGCCCTTCGCACCCCTAGTCTCTGGTTGATGGTCCTGGCGTTTGGCCTATCCAGCATGGGATTATCAACGATGATCCTACACCAGATCGCGTACATTCAGGACAAGGGGTTTGTCCAGCTCGCAGCGACGGCAAGCTCCATAACTGCTCTGAGCGCCTTCTTCTGCAAGCCTGTATGGGGTTTCCTTCTCGAGCGTTTTCCCCCCAGATACTGCGCCGCGGCCGCTTATCTCTGCGCCGCGTTAGGGCTAGTGATCCTTATCTACGCCGACTCGGCGCCGATGGTCCTGCTATACTCGGTAGTGTTTGGCTTTGGGATGGGCAGCGGTCCGGTCCTTGACCCTGTTTTCTTTGCCGACTACTACGGGAGGACTTTTGTGGGGACTATTCGAGGGTTCGTGATGCCCATACGCACTGTCTTTGCCACTTTCTCGCCCATCTTTGCGGCTTATGTCTTCGACCATCTCGGTAACTATCAACTGGCGGTGGTTTTTCTAGTGGGGTCCTACGTACTAGCTGCGTTTGTCATCTTCCTGACAAAAAAGCCGCTGCATTCTAGCCTGAAAGTCACGGCAGACCAGTCAGATCTTTAGAAAAAGGACAAAACATGCCTGCTAAAACAATCATGGTGCAAGGCACAGCCTCGTCAGTAGGCAAAAGCATGTTGGTGACGGCGCTATGCCGTATTCTACGGCAGGATGGGTACAGCGTAGCGCCTTTCAAGTCCCAAAACATGGCCCTAAACTCTTTTGCGACAGCCGATGGCAAGGAGATGGGACGCGCCCAGGTGGTGCAGGCCTATGCAGCCGGCCTTCAGCCTCAAGTGGAGATGAACCCCATCCTTCTTAAGCCGGAGGGCAACTCCCGCTCTCAGGTTATAGTCATGGGGTCGCCTATAGGCAGCCTGAGCGCGCGGGACTATTACAAGCTCAAGCCGGAGCTTTGGCCTGTGGTAGAGCGGTCTCTATCACATCTCAAGGAATCCTATGAGGTAATAGTCATCGAAGGAGCCGGCAGCCCAGCAGAGATCAACCTGCGGGAGTCGGACATAGTCAACATGAAGGTGGCGCAGTTGGCTAATGCTCCGGTATTGCTGGTGGGAGACATTGACCGTGGAGGAGTCTTCGCATCCCTGGTTGGCACTATGGAGCTGCTTCTTCCGGAGGAGCGGCAGCTTGTCAAAGGGATGGTGATAAACAAGTTCCGCGGCGACATCTCTCTGCTGACTCCAGGGCTTACTTTTCTCGAAGACCGCACCGGAGTCCCGGTACTGGGAGTATTGCCCTATCTTATGAACCTACGCCTGCCCGAGGAGGACTCGGTAGCCCTTGAGCGTCGAGTGGCTAAAGAAAGTCCCTTAAAGGCTATCGATGTGGCTGTCATAAGACTGCCGCACATATCAAATTTTGACGACTTCGACCCCTTCGATCAGGAGGATGCGGTTAGCCTTAGATACGTATCTGATCCAGATGGGCTAGAAGGGGCCGACCTTATAATCCTGCCGGGCACAAAGACCACAATAGACGACCTCCTCTATATTACAGAAAGAGGCTTAACGGCCAGGATTAAAGAGGCAGCGGCTTCCGGCACGCCAGTGTTCGGGATATGCGGCGGCTATCAGATGCTGGGCACAAAGCTTAAAGACCCAGACCACGTGGAGTCTATATACGATGAGGTGGAAGGCATAGGACTGCTTCCGGTGGAGACTACCTTCCTCCCTGATAAGATCACCCGCCAGGTCACGGCGACGGTCGAGGCGTCCAATGGGATACTAGCCGGCGCTACAGGAAGCCTTATCACAGGTTACGAGATCCACTGCGGAATATCTAACAACGATGGGACGGCTCCAGCCTTCTATATAAACCGGCGAGAAGGTACGCTTGCCCAGGGCTACGACGGCGCAATGAATAACGAAGGAACAATAATAGGGACCTACATCCACGGGCTGTTCCATAACAAGGAGTTGTTTAACTCTATACTGAATTACCTGGCAAGCACAAAGGGCATAGCTCTCGATACCGATAAATCGAGTATCTTCGATAGCGTCGATAGGGTGCAGGATGACCCCTTCGACAGACTTGCTGATATGGTGAGAAGCAATATAGATATGGAAAAGCTTTATCGTATTATTGGGCTTAAGTGATGGAGAAGAAGGAGTTTATCCTTGTGCTAGGTGGCGCTCGCAGCGGAAAGAGCGACTTTGCTCTTAAGCTGGCCAAGGATGGTGGCGGGCCGGCGCTCTTTGTAGCCACAGCCGAGGCCAAAGACAAGGATATGGAGCAGCGCATTGCTGAGCACCGCAGTCAGCGTCCCAAGGACTGGCGAACGCTGGAGGCTCCATTAGACGTGTCCAAGCATATAGTGGAGAACGAAGCAGACGCCTCAGTGGTAGTTATAGACTGTCTCACCATGTGGGCCGCTAACGTGCTTTACGCCTCATCGCCTAAGGGCCTGGATGACCCTAACTTTGGTATAGCTAAAGACGCTTTGGCCGACGACCTGGGTGGACTGCACGACTGGCACCGCTACAGCAAAGCCTCGCTTATCGTGGTATCTAATGAAGTAGGCATGGGCCTGGTGCCGCCATACCCCTCCGGTAGAGCCTTTCGCGATCTGCTGGGCTGGGCTAACCAGTTTATGGCTACACGCGCTACTTCTGCTTACTTTTTAATAGCTGGCATTCCCATAGAGCTGAAGTCCCTGGCGGTCACACCCTGGAGCCAAGACAGTGCCACCTAACAGATTAAAGACCCTAGGCTTGAGCCTGGGGTCTTTAATCCCTACAATGAACTAAGTCCATGATGGAGCACTTTCACTAGCCTAGTCAGTCTAAGAAGAAGAGAAGAGGTAATAGTGTATGGCTAAGTGGCAAGACAAAGAGATAGTAATAAGCGGCATGAAATTCCACTATTTGGACTGGGGAGAGGATACATCTAAGCCCTTGATGCTGCTTCTGCATGGCGGCGCGCAGGACGCCCACAGTTGGGACGAGTTCTCGGAGCGGATGCAGGACAAATACCATGTTATAGCTTTAGAGCAGCGAGGGCATGGGAACAGCGACTGGGCTGAAGACCCTATGACAGGCTATACCAGAGAGGCGCACTTCGGCGACATATCGGGATTCGTCGACGCTCTGGGTCTGCCCCCCTTTATCCTTATTGGCCTATCTATGGGGGGACAGAACGCGGTATATTTCACGGCCCGAAGACAGGAAAAAGTAAGCGCGCTGGTGATAGTGGACAGCGGGCCAGAGTTCTCAGAAGAAGGAGCGAAAGAGCTACAGCGCTTCGCCGGGATCGAGGAGTTCGACTCCTTTGAAGATGCAATCGAGAAGGCGCACAACTTCAACCCCCGCCGTCCAATCGAGCAGTTGCGAGAGCGCCTGGGCTACCGCCTGCGCCAGGGCGAGGACGGAAAGTGGCGCCCCAAGCACGATATGCGCCACCGCACCGAAGCGATGCAAAAGGAGATAGAGAGACGCTCCCCCGAGGAGGCCTGGGAAGACCTGAAAAAGATAACCTGCCCAACACTGGTAGTCAGAGGCGCCGAAAGCAAAGTGCTAATGGCAGAGACGGCACAGAAAATGACAGAAGTTATGTCAAATTGTAAGACAGTAGATGTGGAGAAGGCTGGTCATACCGTTCCCGGAGATAATCCGGAAGGGTTCTACAAAGCCGTTTCAGAGTGGCTGAAGGAGCTGGAAAAGATAGAATAAGTCACACTAACGTTGGTGGGCCAGCCACACCAGGAAAGCCGGTGGTGAAAATTACTGCCATCTATAAAAACGGCCACACGATTTGGGGGCTGTTTTTGGCTAATATTTGTCAACATTCAACCGTATTATAAAAGAACAAGCCCCGAATGGATCGGGGCTCATTACCCATGGCGGGTCTCCCGGCCATGAGGCGGTACACTTATAGCATACAACAATAAGATAGGTGTATGCAACCTTGACCTATCCTTCTTAGCGCATTCGTCAATCGCCGCGCCGTAAGCGAGCGCAGGCGCGAGAAATCGATCTCGCTCAAAGTGTCACTGCGACCCGTGGCTCTTCAAAGACCTGTACCTCTAACGGCTCTTCTGGAATGGATTCCCCGTGCTCTATCATGCTGGCCAGCGTCATCTGTAGCACTTCCTGAATGTTCTTCAGTGCCTCCTCTCTGCTGTAGCCCCAGGTTGAGGCACCCTGCCTGACCAACGCTGGGCAATACGCGGCCCATCGGTCATCGTCAGGCTCCACTACGACACGAAATACGTAGGTTTTCACTGCCGGTCCTTTCATCTGTCAGTTTTGATAGGCTCCATGCCCCCAGTTTCCTCATACCAGTCAGTCGCTAGGCGTCAAGGATCGTAGCTTCAAAGCAATTCTATCACTAAATGGACGTAACATCCCGGCAGTTCCATGGTTCCCAGTATTTGACATCCACCGTCATTTCTGCCACTATTTACCCTACCCGCGCGGGCTGAATTCAGTCAAAATTTTGTAAAACTATCCACTTTATCAAGGAGGCTCTCACAGTGATATCAGACAAAGAGCGGTCAGGCCAGGAGAGCTCGAAGTCCAGTTCACCGCTCCAGGGTCCTCCCATCGACCGGGCTTTCGAAGCCGCTCTAAATGAGCTAGCTGCTGTAGCCAAGCAGGGCCAACCAAGTTCCGCCGAATTCTTCAACCCATCCGATGAGTGGCTCATTAGCCGCATGAATGTTTTCCAGGACCTCCCGGCAGAGGAGCAGGGGAGACTTCTAAAAGAGTACGAGGGCATAAAGGCGGAGGCTGCTCAGGCCAATGCCGAAGGCAAGGCGGCATACAGATCAGGTCCGGACGTGGTATTCAAGCTGGACAGCGGCGGGCTGGCCTTCTACAGCCAGCTTGGCGTCGCCAGACGGCCGGACCTCACCCAATATTTCATCGATGGCTTTCAAAGAAACCGTGACGCTATAGCGTTTAGTGAGGCCGATCAGAAGCTTTTCGCAGAAGTCCTTCCTTACATAATGGACTACATGAAAAAGTCCTTCGCAAAGGGCGATACCATAATCCAGACCGACCGGCAGATCTGCGATGCACCGGGCCGGTCTTTTCATGCCCGCCAACTGCTATTCGGGACTCGATACCTGCAAATACCATACATGTGGCGTCAGTTGACTTTTCCCCTGCCTGAGGGTGAGCAGTTGAGTGAGCCGGACATTTTGGAAGTGTCTTTCCCACATTGGCTTGATGACCTGGGGCTGCCAGAAGACCTAAAAGCGCGTATCAAGGAGGCCAACTTAACGCAGCTTGTCTTCAAAGCCCCTACCAAAGGCCTCTCGCTGCATCTCGGATTCGACTACGTCGGTGAGCATAAGATGGGGCCTCTATCCATAGCGATGTTTCTTACCAAGCAGAACAATGGGCTGGCGCTACAGGCTGCCTTGAGCACAGCGCGTGTCAAGACGATTACTGATGATACAGTTAATGCTGCAATAATCACCACCGGCCCCTCTCTGCATGGCAAAAGCACCCTCACAATTATGATCGAGCCGGCCAATAGCGATCTCGCCAAACGGCTGGGCATAGAACCAGCTCCCGGTGAGGGAGTCTATCCGATGAACGACGATATCATCCTGCTACAGCCTATAAGAGAGTCAGCCGGGACTGTGAGCCAGGGCAGCAATGTGAAGTCCCCTTACGGAATCGATGGCACCGAGAACAACTTCTATGCCGTTCCTTTCGGCCTGACGAGAGAGGACGATCCCATCACGTATGACGTTCTAAGAGGCACTAGCGAGACGCCCAACTTCAAAGAGACTCTTGAGAATGTAGTCGCCAATGCCAACAATGGCGCTCCGGACTTTATGCAAAACCCCACGCGCAATATGCGTATGATACTTTCGCGCCCGCGACTCATCGCCCGGAAGGGGGCACAGCCTGTATTAGAGGCTATCACCGGCGGACAGATGAAGGACTCGGTTCACGTCCCGGTGCAGCACGTCGATAAGCTGCTCTGGCAGTCTGTCATGCGCCAAAATACTGTTGTCCCTGTCCTGAGACGAATAAATCTTAAACAATACGTAAGAATATTGATGTATGGTGAAGCGGTGCAGATGGGAGCGGCCAGCGGCGCAATAGGCAGGCCATATGTAGAATACTTCTCTGACCCTTTCATAATTGGGCTGGAGGATGAAAACGCTAACCTTCTGTATCGCATATTAGGTGAGATGGAGCGCGCCGGCCAGAAGCACGAGTATTACGTGTTTAATACTGGCGGTATCGGAGCCGATACCAACGAGGCTGCCAGTGGAGACCGCTATAAGAAGATTCCCAGGGAGCTTACCTTGATGCTGCAAGAAGCCCTGCTGCGTGGAGCGGTAAAGTTCGAGCGCGACAACCTGATGGGAGCCGACCTCGCGGTAGCTATCGTGAATAAGCAGGGGGAGGAAATCGTGGACCTGCGGAAGGAGTGGCTGCCTAGAGCTATTTATGGAGAAGCAGAGTACAGAGACCGGGTAATGGAGCTGAGGCGCAAGAGGTTCTACGGTCTTGACGAGAGCGACAAATCAGGCATTTTACGCTACACCAAGGTCGTCCATGAGCTAATAGACATCACAGACATACCGATCCCTTTGAACGAGCGCGAGCTAGCCTGGCTATTGTCCTTCTACTGGCGCCTGGATATGGCCTACAATTCACTGCCTGAGCTTATTGAACACTTAAACGAGGGTATACCACCATCAGATAATGTGATAAGCGCGCTGCAAGGAATTTATAAGGCAAGCCTGGAGCAGGGCCTCAAGCCGAAGGCTGAGGGTCTCAAAGCCTTAAGCAGTCTAGGGATCGTCGATGGGAAATAAACTGATAATGAACTCATAGGGGCGTGGGCTTGTCCCCGACAAGAAGCCAGGGCCAAGTCGCAAGTAGCAAGGTCTTTGAAACCTGCGACCTGTAACTAGAGACTCATTCCTTGAGACTTGTAACTTACAACTAGACACTTGAAAGCGTGGACAAGCCCACGCCCCTACGTAGATGTACCTGCTCTACCTGTTATTGCAACAACTTCTGGTCACACCCAACAGCGACCTACAAATAGTAAAGCGCCTGAGGAACGGTCCCCTTTGACTCGATATCCCAAAGCCATTGGTCGAGGGCCATCTCTGCCGACATCCAGGCTGCATCTTCGGCAAAGTCTTCTACGTCTCCACTCATATCCTCTTTAGACAGGACAGGAAGTGGAAACACCTGCCATCCTTCGAACTGCCCTTGAGCTTCTGACTCCTGGCCCCCGGTAGCGTTAGGCATCCAACAGACCCCTACCTGCTCGCCATCCGGCGATACCTGGACCGCCCAGCGACCTTCAAGCTCCGGGGCCACTGAGTGGCGTATTATGCACTCTACTAATCTATCCTTCATCTAGTTCGAGAACCTTTCGATAAACTCAAGACGGCGCCTCACTACAAGTCGTGGTCACCTTAGAATATCTAATAATAGTAAGCCTGTAGGGGCAGACCTGGGTGTCTGCCCTGTTATGCTCTAGTGTTCACTTGGCTTTGAGTACTCGTCAACGAGCAGCCAGACTGTTGCAATTATTAGCACAGCGCTCATAATGAGAAAAGTGTACAGCATTGTTGTATCTATTCCCTTCAGTTAGACTTTCACCAAGGTTAGTCCTCTTGTAAGGAAGGACCTTTGGAGACTGACGACAGAACAGCCCTTCGACAGGGCGAGGTGATCTTTCGACAAGCTCAAGACAGGCTTACCCCTACTCAAGATCGATGCAAAATGCCCCTCTGGTAGCCTGATTATAACTCTGAAACTTAAGTTTGGGAAGTGGTAAGTTGACTAAACCTCCCAATTAGGTCTATCATTCGGCTTGCGAACGCGGTTTGGGCCGCTATAGACGGGTACTGAGAGGGGAACGCCGGCCATGCCTAGCGAATTCATTCAACGCCAGATAGACAGCTTATTGGAAGAGGCCGCACAGGCCATCAAGTCATCCGACTGGTCTACGGTCCAGGGGCGGGCACAGGATATACTCGCTCTCGATCCTGAAAACTCCGACGCTCGCTCGCTGCTCGACGCCGCGGAGCGCCGGCTGCAAGCAACGACCGCTTCCCCATCCACGCCGGTTTCTGACTCGACGCAGTCCGTAGAGACGCAACATGTTGCGTCTCTACAACCCACTTCGTTCGCCAACGGCCGCTATGAAGCAAAGCGTTTCCTTGGCGAGGGCGGCAAGAAGAAAGTATTCCTTTCCCTCGATACTCTCTTGGACCGGGATGTTGCCTTCGCCTCGATAAAAACCGAAGGGCTGGACGAAGTCGGAAGACAGCGCATCCGCAGAGAGGCGCAGGCTATGGCTAGACTCGGCTCTCATCCCCACATAGTATCCGTGCTCGACCTGGGTGAAGAGAATGGACAGCCATATATAGTGACAGAGCTTATGACCGGTGGCGATGTCGAAGCTCTTATAGAAAAGGCGCCAGACCATAAGCTGTCATTAGAGAGAGCCTTAGAGATCGCGGTGCAGGTATGCAAAGGGCTGGAGCACGCTCATTTCCACGAGATAGTCCATAGAGACGTGAAGCCAGGCAACGTATGGCTTACTGCTGACGGTGTTGCCAAGATAGGCGACTTTGGCCTGGCCGTAATCATGGACAAGATCAGGCTCACGCAAATAGGCATGATGGTTGGCACGGTGTCCTACATGCCGCCGGAGCAGGCTATGGGAGGCGAGCGCGACCCAGACAAGAGGTCTGACCTCTATTCCCTGGGAGCTATGCTCTACGAGATGGTATGCGGCAGACCGCCCTTTATCGGGGACGACAGCATTGGTATTATATCTCAGCACATAAACACACCGCCGGTATCCCCATCCTGGCACCGGCCGGACCTGCCACAGTCACTGGAAACCCTCATCCTCAGACTCCTTGAGAAAGACCTAACCAAGCGGCCAGCCACCGCCACTGAGGTAACACAGGCGTTAGAGGCGATTGATGTTTCCGCTCATGGTGAGCCTGTCGAACCATCAGACGGTCCTTCGACAAGCTCAGGACGAACGGATGGAGTAACCGACAGTCCTTTGTACCGGCGCAGCTTCGTCGGTCGCGAAGCAGAGCTAAGGCAGCTAAAAACAGCCTTCGACAACGCCCTGTCCGGCAGCGGCTCTATGATGATGGTGGTTGGCGAGCCTGGCATCGGCAAGACCGCCCTCTGCGAGCAGATCGCAACATACGTAACCCTGCGCGGCGGACGCACCCTGGTAGGACATTGTTATGAGGAAGGCTCCTTGTCCCTGCCTTATCTGGCCTTCGTGGAGGCTATTCGCACCTATGTCCTGGCTCGCCCTCCTGAAGCATTAAGGGATGAGCTTGGCGCCGGAGCTACCGACGTGGCGAGAATAGTCTCTGAGGTTAGGGAGCGGGTGCCGGTAGAGGTAAGACCATCAGGAGACCCTGAAGAGGACAGATGGAGACTGCTGCAATCAGTCACCGGCTTTCTGCGCAATGCCGCTGGAGTACAGCCATTGCTCATAGTGCTGGAAGACCTGCACTGGGCCGATAGAGGAACCCTGGCCTTATTGGTCCATTTAGCCCGCAATTTGGCGGGGACAAGGCTGCTTATTGTAGGCACATACAGAGATATAGAAGTTGACCGGGCGCATCCACTATCGGCGGCGCTGGCGGAGCTGCGCCGGGCCGGCGAGTACAGCCGGGCGCTGCTGCGCGGCCTGACTGTCGATGAAGTGCACCGCATGATCCAGAACATCGGAGGGCAGGAGTCGAGCTGGGGCTTCGCTGAGGCGGTCCACCGTCAGACCGAGGGCAACCCGCTGTTCATACAAGAGGTATTGAGATATGTTGTGGAGGAAGGGCTGGTGACCCGCCAGGGAGGACGCTGGCGCAGCACATCGGACACACCCCTGGAGATGAGTATACCTGAAGGATTACGCGACGTTATTGGCAGACGGCTATCCCGACTCAGTCCTGAATGCAACCGCCTTCTATCCATCGCCGCAGTAATTGGCCGGGACTTCGCCCTTCAGACATTGCAGGCAGTGGCCGTAGGAGCCCCGACCCCATCGGGGCCCCTACAAGAGAGGGCCGCGGCTGAGGAAGCCATAGTAGTGGCTATCGAAGAGGCCCTCAAGGTAGGAGTACTGGAGGAGCAGTCACGCGTAGGAGTTATACGCTACCGCTTTGCCCACGCCTTCTTCAGGCAGACCCTGTACGAGGAGATGAGCGCGCCGCGGCGTCTGAGGTTACACCAGCAGGTGGCTAGAGCGCTGGAGGCGCAGTATGGCGCAAGACTTGAGGAGCATGCAGCGGAGATGGCTGAGCATTTCGCCCAGTCCACAGACCCGGCTGACCTAGAGAAGGCTATACACTACAGTGAGCTTGCCGCCGGGCGCGCCTCGGCGGTATATGCCTACAGCGAGGCGGTACGTCTCCTGGAGCAGGCCATTGAGGTACAGGAAGTGCTTGACCCGGACAACAAGAGCAAGCTCTGCGACTTGCTGCTGGACCTCAGCGAGGCGCTGCTGCCGGCAGGGGAGCCTCTTAGGGTAACGGAAGAGATAGCGGAGAAGGCCTTTGGACTGGCTGAGGCGATAGGAGACCAGGCGCGCGCCTCACGGGCCTGCCGGCTGGCCTTGCTGGGCGCTAGTCGCTACGGCTCCGGGGCTATGACCACCACCCCTCTCTATAGACGGTGGGTGGAGAGAGCAGACCGCTATACGCTTCCCGGGACTACCGACAGGGTTTACGCTAATCATGCTCGGTTACTATTCATGGGTAGCCAGCCTGAGATCCGTTATAGTGAGGTAGAGTCCTTGTCACGGGGATCCCTGGAACTGGCACAAAAGCTCGATGACCCGGAGGCCCTCTTCATTGCGGCCATTAGCCTTATCATTTTTGCATCAGCGCCGCAGAATATGGAAGAGCTGTTGCATTTGGCTGATGATGTGACCCGGCGGCCTAGAGAAGGGGTGAGCTTCAGGACCCAGGGACATTTCCTTAACTGGAGCGCACTCTTGTATCTGAACTGGGGTGAACGCGCTCGCGCTGAAGAATTGTATCGCCAGATAGAGGACCTGGCGGCTCACTCCCGCGATGCTGATGCCATCATCAGGTCGCTTATTATGGAGGCTACATTTGCCACGGTAGACGGGCGATTGGAGGAGACTATGATGGTGGGAGAGCGCATGGTCGCCCGTGGCGAAGATCTTGGGAACTCCCTGTCTGCTCTGGCCTTCGCCAATACGGCCACCTCCACGGCTAGACTGCATCTGGGCCGCGGGAATGAGGTTTTGGATAATCTGCGTGAGGCCACCCAGCGGGCCGGGGGCGAGCTAACACTAAATATACAGATACTGACTGCCCTAGAGCTGGCTCATGGTGGCCGCTTGGACGAGGCGAACAGCGCCTTGAGCCAAGCCATGTCTCGACTGCATATCACCGAAGAAGCGGAGCATGTGCCGTTTCGGACGCTAACGGCGCTGCTTGAGATCGCCGTGCTGGTTGGGAATAGCGAGGCTGCGGGCCTTCTTGCTAAAGAGCTGGCTATGATCCCATCACTGTTGGCTTTCGGCCTCGCCTCCTCATTCCCCAACACCTCTGTTGCCCGCCACCTTGCCGCGGCCGCGGTGCTGCTGGGAGATAGGGAGAAGGCCAAAGCATACTACCAGCAGGCGCTGGAGGCGTGCGCGAGAATCCGCTTCCGTCCTGAGGCTGCCCTTACGCATCTTCAGCTTGCAGAGTTGTTGCTGGAGGAGGCGGAGATACGGCGATCGCAAGGGCGAGGGGACCTCGCCCCTACAGGTGATACGCCGGATGTAGGGGTCGGGTCCCCCGACCCGAAGGCCTCAGTCCCAACGGCAGAAGACATCCATAGAGAGGCCATTGAACACCTGAACTTCGCCATCGCGGAGTTCCAGGAGATGAAGATGGGGCCGTCATTAGAGCGGGCGCTTAGGCATAAGGGGCTGCTGAAGGCGTGAGTAGCATCTTTAGTCTAATAGGCAAAGCAGATACCTCCGTCACAACTACCTAATTCGTCAACCTCACTACAGATTTAAGCCTCTCGGCGCTAACGCCACCTTGCTCCCCTCGTGAGGCTCCTTGATGTGCTAGTCTCATCGTATTGGACGAGTGTGACCAGAAGTTGTTGCAATAACATGTAGAGTAGCTGCATCTAGGTAGGGGCGTGGGCTTGTCCCCGCCCGCCCGGGTCGTCCTCTGACCAGCAGAAGCATGTCTGATAACTCTTACCCTCAGCGAAAGAAACCCGATTAGACCAAATGGCCTAATCGGAGCCAGTAGCCAGATGAAGAGGTACAGCGCGTTCTAGAGTACCGTCTGAACAACCCAGTCCGCCAGCGTATGGTAGATGATTGGCAAGAATATCCTTTTGGGAGTCCTCTGGTTTACAACAAAAGGCTGTGACGGGCGGGTACAAGACCACGCCCCTACGAGTTCATTATCAGTCAATTTTCGCTTGCAATTCACAGTTGGCCTCTCTTTGGCTCTGTTGTATCCCTCTAAATTCTCTGTTACAAAACCTGGTCATACCCTATTGGACCGTAGGGACGACAGCTCAATGGCGGGGTATGGTAAACTAATCTGCGTTGGAGGCAAGTCTAAGAGTACTGGTCCGTAAGCTAATTATGATGACTTAGCCTTCCGCTTCTGTTCTACAAATCACCTCTGCAATTAAAGCCGCCTTTTAACTTCCTTACGATATGCGGCGCTTTTCATTTAGATAAAGGACCACAGATTATTCATATTTCAGGTCTTAGTCATGCACAGTGAAACGGGACTTATAGCCTCTATAACTATCGCTCTGGCTGTAGCTTTCTGCGGCGGATTTATCGCGACCAAGCTGCGACTCCCCGCGGTAGTAGGATACTTGCTGTCTGGCATAGTCATTGGTCCGTATACGCCTGGCTTTGTAGGCGATGTCGAGGCTGCTACGCAGTTGGCCGATTTGGGCATCATACTCTTGATGTTTGGCGTCGGCATCCGTTTCTCCTTGAGAGACCTGTTGGAGGTGAGGCGGATTGCCCTTATCGGCGCTCTATCTCAGGTCCTTATTGCCGCAGGACTGGGTTTTGGACTGGCGCAGCTATGGGGATTGGGGCCGGCAGCGGGGGTTGTCCTCGGTCTATCCTTATCTATTGCAAGCACTGTGGTTGTGCTGCACTTCCTTGAGGAGCATAACCTGTTGGATACGGTCCATGGACGTATCTCCGTAGGGTGGCTTATCGTAGAGGACTTATTCACCGTTTTGGCTTTGGTGCTTCTTCCTATAGTAGTTTTAGTCTTAGGCGCTGGAGCATCGGCAGGGGCATCGGGACCTTTATCAGGCAGCGATCTATTGCTTACTATAGTCACAACTTTGGGTAAAGTCGCACTTTTCGCTGCGCTCATGTACTATGCCGGATCAAAAGTTGTGCCCTGGCTCCTGGTACAAGTGGCCTATACCGGCTCAAGAGAGCTGTTTACGCTTTCCGTGCTGGCGCTCGCGCTTGGTATAGCTCTGGTCTCGTCAACCGTCTTTGGAGTATCTATAGCCTTGGGGGCTTTCCTTGCTGGACTGGTGGTGGGTGAGTCCGATCTCAGCCATCATGCCGCTGCCAATGCCCTGCCATTTCGCGATGCTTTCGCCGTGCTGTTCTTCGCCTCTGTTGGAATGCTCTTCGATCCGTCTTTTATCCTCACCCACACCCTCTATGTAGCTGCGGCATTAGGGATAATAGTCCTGGTACGTCCCATCATTGCAGCGCTTATTGTGTCTCTCATGGGCCACCCGGTACGTACTACACTGACGGTAGCCGCTGGAAGGGCGCAGATCGGTGAATTCTCCTTTATTATGATAGGTCTTGGAGCGTCTCTCGGGGTGCTGCCGGAGGATGGCAGTCAACTGGTCTTGACTACTGCTCTGGTGTCGATAACGTTCCAGCCCGTTGTCTTCCGCGCAATAGACCCACTGGAGTCGTGGCTGCGAAGACATCCTCGGATTTTTGAGATAGTTGAGAGTCGCCCTGAGGAATCTCGCAGCGTTGACACTTGGTGCAAGCAGGCCTTCTCTTCGAGGACATGCTGTGCTGTGTGGACATGGCAGGGTGGGAAGCGTTATCGGCGAGGCGTTGAAGCGACGCGGCTTCACTTACATCGTCATAGAACAGGACCGTAGGCTGGTGGAAGAGCTGCACAAGTCTGGCGTGCCAGCTATATACGGCAATGCTGCAAACAGAATGCTGCTAGACAGCCTGAACCTACAACAAGCCCGAGTCCTTGTAATAGCTGTGCCCGACCCTATCGAGGCGCGCTTAATAGCAGACTACGCCCGCGATGCCAGCCCCGCACTTGATATAGTGGTGCGGACAAACAGCGCTGGAGAACGACAGTTTCTGCAAGCGCGCGGAGTCAATGAAGCTGTGGTAGGAGAGATTGAACTGGCTCTGGAGATGACCCGCCATACTCTACACCGCTTCGGCGTGGGCACTTTGGAGGTCCAGGCAATTCTTCAGGGGCTTCGCGAGAGGTCTATTGGCGCAGGTTAGTTAAGAATTTAGGCTAATGGATGAACACTTTTCCTACAGATAATTTCTCCGATGCTGAGAGACTCATCTTTGAAGCTGCTGCTACAGCTAGGCGGCTTACCAGAGAAGATCTTCAGCAGATAATTGAGTATGTCACGAAGGCTGGATTTGATCCTGACGCAGGGGAAAAAGCCGGGGGCAGACTGGCAGGAATGTACTGGCAAGGTCATACTCTGCGCGGTGGCGACAGGCTACCTCCAGCAGAGGTCCATTATTTGCGGCACGTAGTACGCAACCGAGAATGGCCTGATGATACAACTTTGGAGGAGTATATTCAGAGCATACAGGAGGTAATACTCAACCCCGACGCTTATATTTTTACAAGTTACTATGAAGATCGTGAGTGGCAATTAGGCTTTATTGCTCCGAGTGGTTCCTGGCGAGGAGATGCTGGCGGTGACTGGATTCTGGTAGAATATAGGCTGAGCACTGGGCATTGGGTAACAGCATATCAGTTTAGCGGCGAGTACGATAGGGTGGCTAGAGTATCCAAAAGGAGCAACGTGGTATGGCTAAGGAGATAATAAACACAGTTAGAATTGAACGCACATTAAAGTTGGGTATGGCTATGCTGGAAGAGCTAGCAGAATATGCCCCTGAGTGGGACGAGATGCCGGACACCGAACAGTATACGTGGTATATGGACTGGGAACAGTTTATATTCTTTCTACAGGATGATCTGGATGCTGCTTATCAGTCCGCTCAAATGACATCTCAGCAAAAAGTGCAATATAAAGAATTATTGTCCAAATTGGAAGAAGCTGCTCCAACCTTGAAAAAGCTAAACCTTTCTCAGTCACCTGTATTACCCGCAGAGGTCGCATAAACATATACGGCGACATTAATAGACTCATCTTAGAAGCTGCTACTGTGGTGAGACGACTCACTTATGAGGAGCTTCGGCGGATAATTGAATATATAGCACAGATTGGTTTTGATCCTGAAGCCAGAGAAAAAGCCGGGGGCAGACTGGCAGGAATATACTGGCAAGGTCGTACTCTGCGGGGCAGCGACAGGCTACCCCCAGCAGAGGCCCATTATTTGCGGCACGTGGTACACAACAGGGAATGGCCTGATAATACGACTTTGGACGAGTATATTCAGAGCATAAAAGAAGTAATACTCAACCCCAACGCTTATATTTTTACAAGCTACTATGAAGATCGAGGGTGGCAATTAGGCTTTATCGCTCCGAGCGGTCGCTGGCAGGGAGTTCGTGGTGGTGACTGGATTTTGGTAGAATACCGAGTAAGTACAAGCCACTGGGTCACAGCATATCAGTTTAGTGGGGAGTATGATAGGGTGGCTAGAGTATCCAAAAGGAGCAACGTGGTATGGATAAGGAGATAATAAGCACAGTTAGAATCGAGGGCACACTCAAATTGGGCATGGCGATGCTGGAAGAGCTAGCAGAATATGCCCCTGAGTGGGACGAAATGCCGGGTGCAGAACGGGCCTCGTGGTCTATGGACTGGGAACAATTTATATTCTTTCTACAAGATGATCTGGATACTGCATATCAGTCCTCTCAAATGACATCTGAGCAAAAAGTGCGATATAAAGAGCTATTGTCTAAATTGGAAGAAGCTGCTCCAATCTTGAAGAAGCTAAACCTTTCGCAGGCTCCCGTGTCGCCGGCAGAGGTCGCATAAACATATATCGAAGATACTCGACCTGTCGGTACAGTCTACTGCTTCCCTGTAGAAGCACAGCTCGCAGGACAGCGGAAGTTTTTCTAGAATGGCCGACGGGACTTTTGGATGCACTTTAGATAGCACAACTCGCAGCTCGGCCATAGGAAGGCCGATTACATTGCAGTAGCAGCCGTCCACTGAAGCCACCGGAGCGAAGGGCCTGTCCTGGATGCCATAGCTGCCGGACTTGTCCATAGGCGCTCCCGAGTTTACGTATTCTGCTATTTCCTCCTCGCTGTATTCCCTCATGCGCACCCTGGTCTCTGAGACGCCAACTACTGTCTCTGCGATCTCTCTGGAGGCCACGGCTATACCTGTATAGACGGTGTTTGTCCTGCCTCTGAGCAGACGCAGCATCTCCGCCGCCGCTGGTTTAGTCTCTGGCTTGCCCAGGATATGGTTATCTATGGCGACCAGGGTATCTGCGCCTATAACCAGGCCGCTCTCCAACCTCTGAGCAACTGCCTCTGCCTTGGCTTGAGCTAACAGTTTTGCCAGGCGCCTGGGGTCGCGCTCTCTTTTGGAGATCTCGTCTTCGTCTACATCCGATGGTATAGTAGTGAACTCAATACCGCATAGGGCTAGAAGCTCGTTACGTCTACGTGAGCCTGAGGCGAGGACTATTTTTGGTGTTTGTGGAGAATTCATGCTTTGTCATAAAAATGTCATTCTGAAGGAGTGGAGCCCGCCTGAGGCGGAAAGAATCTATTAGCCACGGCCGAGATTCTTCGCTGTCGCCCTTCGAGAGCCTCAGGACAGGCTCAGAATGACAGTGTAGAGCTATCTTTCTAATGAAGAATAGAATTCAAATATCGAAGCAGACAATTATTAGGACTAGTTTATCTATATAGGCCAGGGCAGCTCGAAGTTCTGGCCGCTGCGGTAAGTAAGTGTTTCGCCGCCGGTCATGACGGCTACTTTCCCTTTGCCCCTTACCTGCCACTCCTGATTGCTGCCAAGAATCACAGTGTGCTCGTCGATTCCTAGTGCAGCAGCATCGATAGGCAGGTTCTCGAGCATCAGTTTTAGCCTTTCCTCAGGCACTCTGTCGAAATGGGGCATTATCACTACGTTTGGGACCAGGTCAAGCCCTGGCAGCCACAGCGTAGCCGGGTCAGCTCCTGGCGCACCTCTGGCTCTTACGTATTTCCCCATGATCATTGCTCCCGCGCTGCATCCAGCGACGACGCCACCGCGACCGTACACCTCCAGGATAGATTCCCAGACTTGTGAGCCTTTAAGGGTATAGAGCAGATAGCGCGGGTCTCCGCCAGACATGTACACCAGGTCTGCGCTTTTTACCAGCTCAGCGTTGTGTGGATCATTGGCGCTTTCGTGGTCTACCACCAGCGCTGCCTCCACGTCTGCGCCCAGCCTTTGAAAGTGGGAAAGGCCCATGTACGCCCACTTCATGTAGTCCTCTTCCTGGGCTGCTGCCGTGGGCATGACTACAACCTTTGCCTTGCTCACGTTGAGGGTCGAGAGCAGATATCTGTCAATATCGGCCATTCCAGTGAGATATTCCCCCGCACCCACAAGGGCTAGCACGCCTGGAGCCTGCATAGTGTTCCCCTTTTTGCAGTGGCATCCCTCGCTTGTCCAGTAGGGGCGAGGTTACCTCGCCCCTACTACTGTCCGAAGGGTGGATGCCCACATCTCTATATGCCAGGGCAGAGGCATGTCTCTAAAGGCGACTCGCCGTGGCGAGAAGCCTGCCCTTACAGGGTATTATATTTGAAAGCTCTGCCCACTACTATAACTGCGTTTCCCATCTTTAGCTAACAAAGTGACCTGTCCCGGCCCTACAGCCTTCCATTCTCCATTGTAATATACAGCGGCTGTCCCTTCGTCTATGCCGCACAGACCTATGCCATCAGGAGAGCTGTTCAGCATCTCGCTAACTCTCTCAGGAGTCGCTCTATCAAAATGTGGTAGCGCTACTATGCCTTTTACCAGACCGATCCCATCAACCCATGAAGCGCCGTCCCTTGGGGCGTGCATCTTCTCACAAAGTACCATAGCCCCGGCGCTCGAGCCTGCAACGGTAACGCCCTCTTCATGTCGCTTCAGCATAGCATCCATAACCGCTGAGCCTTTCAATACCGATAGGAGATAAGCCGGACTGCCGCCACACATATAGACCATATCAGCATCTGACAGCTTTGCCACTATCTCTGGGTCATTGGCTGAGCTAAGGTCTACCACCATCAAGGCTTCGCTCCTGGCGCCAAGGCGTCGGAAATGCTTGATGCCGTTTCTTGCCGCCTTGCGCGGGTTCTCGTTAGCCGCTGCCGTGGGCAGAATTATAATCTTAGGGTCTCTGCCGAGGAGCCGCAGGATGAAATCATCCACCTCATCCATGCTCTCCATAAATTCGGCGCCTCCGGCCAGCGCTATGACGCCGGGTCGTGATTTATCGGCTATGGAATCCTGCATGCGGGTTACACCACCTACCAACGAAGGATGAAAATAAGCCAGGGTAGCCCGTTCCTTGAGGTTCTCGAAAGGATACGGGCGGTGCCTTCGAGAGCCTCAGGCAACGCCCTCCGGCTGAATATTCTGTTTTCAACGGAATGACAGCTCTTAAGAAAATTCAAGCGTTGCCACACACTCTATATGATAGGTCTGTGGGAACATATCGACAGGCTGGACTTTCTTCAGAGCGTAGCCGCCATCGCACAGAAGTCTCAGGTCTCTGGCCAGAGTGGCAGGGTCGCAGGACACGTAGACTACAGTCCTTGGCCTGTACTCCAGTATCGATTTTATTGTGCCGGGATGGCAGCCTGATCTTGGAGGGTCGAGCAAGACCACGTCAGGTGCGACATCCAGCTTCGATAAGTACGATTCGACCCGGTCTAAAACCAGCTCAACATTGGGTAGGCCTTCGAGGTTTTCCCTGGCGTCCGCGACTGCGGCGGCGGACTCCTCAATCGCTATCGCCTTCTTCACATAAGGGGAGAAAAGCGCTGCGAAAGTCCCTACCCCGGCGTAAGCGTCCACAAAGACCTCATCTCCGGTCAGACCTATCTCTTCTCTAGCAATTTCTGCCAGCCTTTCCGCTTGGGCAGTATTCACTTGAAAAAATGATGGCGAAGCGACCCTGAATTTATGGCCGTGCAAAGACTCGTAATAGTATTTCTGCCCCGACTCCACGGTTATTTCAGGGTTTTTTAGTGGCGGCTGTATCAGCCAGTCCCCGGTGTTAATGCCGTATCGCATCGACATCTGAGTCATACCCTTACATTTGTCTTGAAGGGATGCCAGAGTCTCGTTTATCCAGGGGTGCATCAGCAAGCACTTATCGATTTGCAAAAAGCGGTGGCTGCCTCGCTGCATGAACCCCAGGTTACCATCTCTGTTTATAGTGAACCTGGCGTGGTTTCGGTATTCATATTGATTATCACAGGGCAGGGTAGGAGAGACCGGAGGGTCTACAAATCTTCCCACGTGTTCAAGCTGGTCTATGACTACCTCTCGCTTCATTTCCAGTTGATGTCTGTAGTCTATATGCTGGAACTGGCATCCGCCGCAGCGCCCGTAGTATGGACAGGGAGGCTCGGATCGATGAGGCGATGGGGTTATCACCTCATCTACTCTGGCCTCCAGGTACTGTTTTTTACGGTGTGTAATCGTAACCAGCACCTCTTCTCCCGGAATGGCTCCGGAGATAAATACCACCTGGCCGTTGTGCCTGGCTATGGTCTCTCCCTTGTGCACCATCTCCGTAGGTATAAGGCGAATCTGGTCACCGGGATTTAGCTCTTGATTTAGTTCTTGGGCATCAATATTTGTCATGCGTATCGTCCTAAGAAGGCTCCACCGATGATGTGAATGTGGCCGTGGTCCTGGCTCTGCATCGCGTCGTGGCCTAAGTTAGAGAGCAGCCTAAATCCGCCGGCGCAGAATTTTTCGCCCATCTCTAAAGCGATGGCGCCGGCTCGGCCTACGTCGCTCCACAGTTCTTTCTGTGTCTTATGGACCTTCGGCACTACAAGGAGCATTATCGGCGCCCATTTAAGTACGTTTGAAAAAACTATATATTCGTCATCTTCATAATGTATTGTGGCCGGCGACTTCCGGGCTATAATCTCACAAAAAACGCAGTGCATATGTTAGCTCAATATTAATACTCTCGCTCAATATCATGATGGCCTATATCCAAAAGCAGGTACGAGTCCTCTAAGATCTCGAAAAATATTCAGATATCGCGGCTCATCCGGGCATACCAGATATCAGAAGCTCCCCACTTACGCGCCCTCAGGCTGGGGTGTCCTATGTTCTCAGCTAACAAGCGCAGATGGGAAGCCACTTGATCTTGTTCTGTCTGAGTTAGTCTTCGATAGGCCCTACGGAAGCGCTCAGTACGCTCTAACTCCAAGCTTAGTGACCTGCTTCGTTGTGAAGCTCGTCAATCAGTGCGTCTGGATTGGAGAAACGCAGGACTCGGCCATTAGCCTGGTCTCTCTTGCCTTCGATGATACCGGCAATCTCTTCAGCGCTTAGAGGTTCTTCTCCTTCAGGAGTATTTAGAAGCGCTAGCAGAAAAGAGTCTGTTAGCGCCCGTTCTGCGGCCATGAGCTCGCTTTCGGGGAGTTGATCAACAAGCTGATGCAGTCGCTCCTTAGTAGTCATTGATCCTCCAATAGTTCGAGAGCCTCACTACAAGTGAGTGTGTACTAAGACTATGTCTAATATTGTACTCATCTTATCACAATCGGGCCTACTGAGAGGTACTGGTCACCTTCATACGAGATTCTTACTGCCCAAAACGTATCTTAGGTTATGCTTGTAGTGAGGTTCTCGAACTGTAAGTACATGAGGCCAACTTACTCCAGCGTCAAGTTGTGTCCATCGTATTTTACGGTATTTCTGTTTTCAGCACTCACTATCTTTACTTTGTACCCTTTGGCTATCTCTATCTCTTGCCCTGACAGACTATCCCCCGCTCTTACCAGGCTGTTGTCCATTAGTAGTATCTCTCGCGTCCCAGGAGGCAGAGATATGGCGGCCGGCGCTCCAACGGCTGTGTCTATCCAGGCTTTGCTCTTATAGTCCGGGAGATAGAACTGCACATGCTTGTAACTATCGTAGAAAAGGGCCAGCGGAGGACTGTCGGTGAGCCTGCTGGAAAGCAGCTCTAGTTTAGCCTCCATAGCCTGGTCGTTCTGGCGCAAGCCCCAGGAGGTCAGCGGACGCTGATGCAGCACAAAAATGCCTGTATTCAATAAAAGTATGCTGATTACAACTGCGCCTAGCGCCCAATTCCGCTTTGATGACGGAACTAAACGCTCTATGGCGCTCACAAGTCCGTAAGATAACAAAAGGAGCACGGCTGGCAATATGCTGAATATATATCCAGGGTCGCCGATGTGCACAATCAAGTAGAAGACTGCCATAGGCGCGAGCCAGAGCAATATAAAGACCTCTCTCTTTCCAGTCATCTGATGGTGGTCCAATACCCGTTCTGTAGGGGCGAGGTCCCCTCGCCCTGGTCGAAGGGTCGAAAGATTGCCTCGCCCTAGTCGAAGGGCCCAGGATGCGATCAGCGCCAGGAAAAGGACTGATGTCCCATAGAGAGAGTAAAAAAGGTACGAGGCGGTATCTCTGATGTTTACTACCAGGCCGCCAACACCCCTGGAAGTTGATGAATACTTATCTATAACGTCCTGGCTGAGATATGCCTGCATGACCGCGATATATGAGCTTACTCCTCCCGATAGCAGCATCGTGGGGACCAGCCAAAGCAGTACTCCGGCGATAGCTATGGCAATGACTAAGATAGCCTTTTTAATCGGTAGACGTAGACATGAGACCAGGAGTAGCGGCGCGAGAAAGAGCAGCAGATCTGGTCTAAAGCCGCTGCCTACCGAGTATGCCAGCGCTAAGTGTATGCCTCTATCTTTGCCAAGGAAGATGGTCTGATAAGCGAACAGCGCCCCTAGACTGCTGAATAGAGCCAGAGAGGTGTAGGCAAGGGCTATCTCTCCATAAGTCCAAAAGGTCACGCTGCCGGTCAGCAGCAGTGCGGCCACTAGACCTATGGTCTTAGAGAACATCGCTTGGCCTAGCGCCATAAGAGCTATAACAGCTAAAGCGCTTATAATTATGCTCTCCAGCACCAAAGCGCTGTTTGCTTCGCCTGTTATGCCTTGCAAGGCTTTACCTGCCAGCACAAAGTATGGGTAGCCCGGAGGGTGCGGCGCGTGGCGGGTTACGTCAAAGTCTCTGAGGGCAAGAGCAAAGTTCGCCGAGTCCCAGTTGAACAGGTACTCGGTCCTAAACGGTATGCGCGTGACAAGGACTAAAATAAAGAGGCTAGCTAGTAAGAAGATACTGGGCGCATTCCAAGGACTAAGCTTCGATAATGGATGGATGGCAGACTCTTTATCAGCAGTGTCGGCTAGTATTGGATTCGGTATAGCTTTGCTCTGCATTGCTGAAGTTTATCACAAGGCAGGTTCAGACATGAAGAAACTTAATAATCAATCAGCTATATTTTTGGTATACATTTGTCCTAACCTTGTGCCAGCCAACTGTGCCAAGTCCTTCATCAAGCATTTTTTGAAGTCGCCGCCGCCGACCTCGGAGGGTCTGACTAACTGCCGAACCCGTTGGTAAAACGCTGCTTATCAGAACACGAACACTATTGTCTTTGTTCCATTTCAATCGATTATCTTCTCGTTGGTTAACAATAGAGTCAATAATAGCTTCGGCCATTGGCTTGACATCAACTCTCTCTTGGCGCGGACGGAGTTGTCTGTATCTACCTGTCTGTAGGCTAGCCGAACACTCTTGGACATTTACTTCCCAAGAATGTATATCTGCTCTCGTTGATCCTAAAACTGTTCCTCCATGCCTCTCAATAAGGAAGCTTAAGACAGGGGGCTTCCAAACAACTTCTTCCATTCGACCACGCAGCTTGTCTCCGGACATCCCTTCTAAGTCACCCCCATCAAATTCATGCCAGCAACTTGCTAACAAGTCCTCTAATCTTGTCGTATCTAAGATTGGGCCTGGGTGTAGCGATACCAGGTAGTCGATCAGATCTTTCACTCAGTCATCCTCTTTACTTAGAATTAGACTACAATTTTAACTTTTTGGCTCTAGCCCAAAGTTTTCCTTTGCCAGGCCAGCTATATGCCGGCCTATGGCTATAGAGGCTGTTGCTGCTGGGGAGGGGGCGTTCTGGACGTGGATTGCGTTATGAGTCTGGGTGATCTTGAAGTCATCGATGAGGTTTCCATGCTTGTCCACCGCCTGTGCTCTCACCCCAGCGCTCCCAGGCGAAAGGTCTTCCTTCCTTATCTCAGGTACTAGCCTCTGAAGCGCCTTTGTAAAAGCTGAGCTGCTCATCGAGCGATAAAATTCATACAGTCCCATCTTCCAGTACCTTTTTGTCATGCTCCAAAAGCCTGAGTACCCAATGATGCTCGCTGCTTCCGATAGGTTGAAGTCCCCTTTTCTATAGCCTTCTCTTGCCAGGGCTAATACCGCGTTTGGTCCCGCCTCTATATCTCCGTGTACCGTTTTAGTGAAGTGGACTCCTAGAAAGGGGAACCGTGGGTCTGGCACCGGATATATGAGACCTCTTATCAGATGGCGGCGTTCCGAGCGGAGCATGTAATACTCTCCTCTGAAGGGTATTATTTGGACATCAGACTTTATGCCCATCATTCCCATGATCTGGTCCGAGTATAGTCCACCGCAGTTGATGAGATAGCTTGTCTCTACTGTGCCACTCACCGTCTCCAGATATACGGTGTTATCATGGCTTGTAATCTTCTCTACCTTAGCGCCGGTCAACACTTCAGCGCCGCGCTTTTTGACAGTCTCAGCCATAGCTGCGACTACCTGAGCGTAGTCTGCTATCCCGGTGTTCGGTGATAGCAAGCCCTGCAAGGCATTGGCATGAGGCTCTATCTCCTTGAGTTGCTCAGGACTTAACAGTTGTAGGCCTTCTACGCCATTAGATATCCCACGTTCGTGCAAGGTAGCGAGCGGGCCAAGCTCCCTCTCCTCTGTGGCGACTATGACCTTGCCGCACAGCTCATACTTGATCCCGTTCTCCTCGCAGAACTTTACCATGAGCCGAGCGCCCTCTACGCACAGCTTTGCTTTGTAAGAGCCGGGGCGATAGTAGATCCCGGAGTGGATGACACCGCTATTGTGTCCGGTCTGATGCTGGGCTAGCTGCCTCTCCTTCTCCAGCACGACCACTTTATAGCGAGGGTAGCTTTCAGTGAGGGCCATTGCCGTGGCCATGCCTACGATGCCGCCGCCTATTATCGCGATGTCGTATCTACTTTGGGCCATTCAGAGCATCCTTACAACGTGCTGTCGAGTAGTATGGCCCTCTCTCCAATAGAAAAGGGAGTGGCATAAATTGTAGGGGCGTATTGCAACCTGTGGCTGTTAGGCTATACGCCCCATGCGCATCAATTTAAGAGATTAAAAGGAACGGGCTACTTCAGCTATTTTTATCCCTTTTTTGGTGCTGCTTGAAGGTTATAAGCGTAACTTACTACTTTAACCCCTCTGCACTTTGAGACAGCACATCTACCTTAGCGGCAAAGATGAAGTCGCTTTCCGTCAGGCCATCGATCTTATGGGTCCAGACCTCTACGTCTACCTTGCCCCATCCGAAGCAAATGTCGGGATGGTGGCCTTGCTCCTCCGCTACCTCTCCTATGAGGTTGACGAACCCAAGAGCGGTAGCGAAGTTCTTAAAGCGAAAGCTCCTGGTCAGCTTCATGCCGTCTGCAACTTCCCATTCAGACACATGGGGATGAAGCACTGTTATCTCATCCATGCCCATTGGCGGTGTACCGCCTTTGCAAGGCACACAGGTCTTTTCAGCCAGAGACTGTGTTGTCATATCTTCCTCCTTTCTGGTGAGCTATATTTCATATATCATGATATTTTGCCTGTCATCACAAAGCAAGGTGCAAACGAGATTGACATGAAAAAGAAGGCGCCTAAAGCTAGCTATCTAAGCCATTTATTGAGTTGCTTAGTCGCCTGTCTCAGCAGTAAGTAGCTTATAAAACTCCCTGGTCCCCCTGAGAGGGCTCTTAGCATCCATAGAATAGATAGGACACGATATACAAGTGCTAGCATGATGGCTTCCTTTATATAAACTACCTCTGTTTAAAATCTTGAGGGGAGGTCTACCCTGGACGGCGCTCCCAGTGTGTTGATGATGTGGTAGATCTCGGCCCAGCTCATAGCTCTAAAGATGTTAAGATTATTTGAGTCTCTGTTCCATGGGTTGTCGATAAGTATCGTTGGAATAGGCAGACTCTCCGCAACTCGCTTATCGTCCTCTATGAAAAGGTCCAAGGATAGCTCTTGAGCTTTTCTCGCCTTAAACTCAATTCCATCTTCATCTGTTCCTTGCCTTAAGTGCACATTCATCTCTGAGGCTGGGAAGCCATGTATCCTAAGCCAGTCTACGGTCTTGGCTTTCAATGATGGGTCCCTGGTGGTCACGAACTCAAGAGTGTGGCCCTCTGCGGCCAACCGGCTTATGAAGTCGGCCGCCCCCTCGATTGGGGTCGCAGCAGTAACCAGTATCTCTTCGTGGGAGTACATCTCCGTCAAAAAGGCTAGTCTCTCTTCCGGAGCGCCTATCTCTACGGTCTCAAGGAAGTTGTAAGTTACTATATCCTCGATAATAAGAGTTGTCCCATAACGCTGGTTGAAGCGCTCTACCACACCATGAAAGGTGTTAGTCACAACTCCGTCTATATCTATTCCAATGCGCATTTATTCTTCGCTGTTCTTTCTGGTGGTCTGCTTTACCGATAAATCGAGTATCTTCGATGATAGTTGGTAAATAAGTCCCAACTGTATTTTATTTTACAATAAATTGGGCCTATATATTTGAATAAAAAGCTAAGGGGCGGTTTTACCCGCCCCTCTTGTATTTGAGAGCGCCTCACTCCGTCTCTGTAATTATGGGTTCATATGGATGTCATTCCATGAATCGGCATCGGTTTGCCGGTTTCGAGTAAGGTCTTAAGGTTGCTCAGGATCCACGTCCAGCCGCCGCCTGCGAGTCCCTTGAACGTAGCCGTCTCGCCATCAAAATCGTCGTGGGTAACCGTTAGTTTGGTGACACCACCCTGCATAGCCTCTAACTCCCAAGTTACTCTGGTAGGGGCGTCTTCGGCCAGCGGACCCCAGAGCGAGCGGTAAGTATGAACAAGCCGCCGCGGCGGATCGCACGCGAGCACTTCACCCTCTATTAGCGGAGCGCTACCGTTCGGGGTGAGGTAAGTAAAGGGTGAACCTACCGCGAGATCGCTCTTGAGGATGCTACCGTAGAAGTAGCGTGCAGTAAATTCTGGCTTGGTTATCGCGTCCCAGACGCGCTCTTGCGACGCCTTGATGAACACTTGATAGACCTGTTTGGGGCGGGTCGTTACTTCTGCTGTCATTGAGTTGCCTCCTTCTAGAACTTCCTTGAGGTCGGCGAGGGCGCTCACCCGCGCCGCCGTATACTTGCCGATCCAACGGTCATATATGCCTTGAATCGGCAAAGGATTTAGGAAGTGGAGCTTCTCCCGTCCCGCCTTCCGTGTCGTTATGAGGCTAGCCTCTTCTAACACCCGAAGGTGCTTCATGACGCCGAATCGCGTCATCGCGAGCTGCGACTGAAGCTCAATAAGCGTGCGGCCGTCACGCTCAAAGAGCCGGTCGAGCAGGAGCCGACGGCTTGGGTCGGCCAAGGCACGAAAGACTTGCTCATCCTCCATATACAAGATAATACGTGACCATATGGTCACTTGTCAAGAGTTGCAGATCATATAGTGAAAGGGGAGTTACATATAGCTATCTCCGGTGAGGAGATGTCAGCGCCAGCAGCGCGACCTCGAAGCCAAACCCAGCCAACTCTCCCAGAATAAGCATTGGCCAGGGAGACATGCCCATAAACAGCCAAAACAGGAGCGCGATAAGTCCGCTTAGGCAGGCCATAGCCAAAGTGCCTGCCATGATCTTTTTAAGCAGGGGATCGAGGCGTATCATCTATTCCACTACTCTCTATGATAAGTCGCTGCTTCTAATGCTTACACTATGTTGTCACAGGTAATATTATTCCAACTCAGCAGTTTTATAAATACCGATCAGTTGGAAGTATAGAAAGCAGTGGTAAAATCATTGCTATGAATGGACACGGGAAAATATTAATGCCCTGGCGACAAAGGCTGAAATCTAGACTGGCTCGGGGCGGATCAAAAAGCACGCTTCGATATGTAGCCCTTGCTTTTGTCCTATCCAGGGCTGTGGTATATCTTGCTTTTTTCCTGGCGCCGCTTTTCATACCGGAGAGCCGGGCCGCGCCAGGAGTGCAAAGCGACCTGCCTAGATTCATAGATGCAGGGCTGCGCTGGGACTACCGTTGGTACTCCAGCATTGTAAATCATGGATATCACCTTCCAGGAACAGGAGAAGAGGCCAACGTCGCTTTTTGGCCCTTGTACCCTCTACTAGTTAAGAGCGCTGCCGCATTGACTGCACAGGACATTGGGCTAATGGGGATTATCGTTTCTAACGCGGCCTTTTTAGTTGCCATCTACTATCTTTATCGATTAGTGGCCCTGGGATACTCAAAGGAGTTGGCATCCAGAACGGTGCTTTACCTCTCCTTTTTCCCCACCTCTTTCTTTTTCAGCGCTTTCTATTCAGATGCTATTTTGCTCTTAGGCGTCTCAGCGGCCTTCTACCATCAAATAAGAGGCGAAGGCATGAGAGCAGGGATTTTTGGCGCTGCTGCTGCTTTAACTCATCCTTCTGGAGCGCTGTTGGCGTTGCCAATGGCTGTCGAGGCTCTAAGAAATGAAGGTGGACGCCGACTACTGGGAGTCTTTCTGGTTGTTCTGGGGTCTTTGGCTTTTCCGATCTATTTATACTTTAGATTAGGAACCCCACTAGCCTTCACATCGGCGGCATCTGGAGGATCATGGGCGCATACCTGGGCTTGGCCATGGGATACGCTGGGCCAGGCGCTAAATCTGGCTCTAACGGACCCATGGATAGACACCGGTTTTCTCTTATCTGCGGTCGTGACCATTGGCCTGATTGCTATAACCGTGGTCGCTTTGCGGACCCAGAGACTCTCCTTCTCTTTATGGGCGCTGGCTCTCCTTGCTCTCTATCTTTCGCTGCCTCCTCGTATCCCTTTAGACAGCATGTCACGCTATGCTCTGGTCTTCTTTCCTTGTTTCATAACGCTGGCCAACTGGGGAGGGAAGCGTATTATAAACCTAAGCATATTAGCCGTATTCTTGCCACTACTTATCCTTCTATCGGCTATGTTCTCTCGCTGGTTCTGGGTAGCTTAGGGGTTGTGGGCTGGCTGCTGAGCCAATAGCAAGGTAAGATGATTACGAAACTCTTGCTCAGTAATGTACTTATCATCTAACTGAGCTAGAACTGAGTCTACAGAATCGATTAATTCTGATTCTTGAGCATCATCCCACTGGTTTATGGCTAGCCAGTCTCTAATATCTGACAACGCTACAGTTCCATTGACATATGCTTTCAGTAAATATAGAAAGGAGACGTTCATAGTTGGTAGCCTCTATTAAAGTTGAGTGTTCTAATGAAGAACGCTATTCTATTCTAGCAGCCTTACGCTTAGAAGATAAAGTAGCAGATGGATATTTAGAAAAGAGAGTTGAAAATCACCCTGGGCTTGGGAACCGACTTCCAGAGGGCACTGTTTCACAGATTGTTCGATATATAGTCAAGCATAATAATTGGATGCTGGTTAAGGCGCACCAGTACATGGCTCTAGACGGGCGTATCTTTGGAGGACCAGATCCTAAATATATTCGGCTTAATGATGTCGTTCTTGTACAGCTTACTCCTTAGGTGGGTATTCGCAAGCTGGCTGAACTCGTTGACAATCTGCAAATGGAGGGAATACACTGAAAATATAGAGGTAATCTTCTTATGAAGAATAAGGTGGGTTACGGAGAAGTACAGAGGAGCGCCAAGCGGAATCAGGCGCTTTTTGCTTTTTAGGTGTACGGTGTAAGACTAATTCAATAATTGGACATCTGACTGGCTTCCAATATCCCAGTTAGGAGGTTAATATGACTGATTTCACTACCTTTGGACTAAGCGCCGAATTGCGTCGCGCTATCAACGACATGGGGTTCGAAGAGCCTTCGCCAGTGCAGGCACGCATCATACCGCTTCTTATGGAAGGACGCGACGTGGTGGTACAAGCGCTGACCGGCACCGGCAAGACGGCTGCCTTCGGTATCCCGATGGCCGAAAGCATCAGTCCGCATTCACGCGTGCCTGAAGCCATTGTGCTAGCGCCAACCCGAGAGCTGACAATGCAGGTGGCCGAGCACCTAAGCCGCCTAAGCCATCATCGCCACCTGCGGGTGCTGCCGATCTACGGTGGACAGGCGATGGAGCGCCAGTTGCGGGCCTTGCGGCAGGGAGTCCAGATTGTAGTGGCAACACCAGGCCGACTGATGGACCACATGAGGCGCAAGTCTATCGACCTGAGCAAGGTGAAAGTCCTTATCTTAGACGAAGCAGATGAGATGCTGAATATGGGCTTTCTTGAAGACGTGGAGTACATAATGAGTCATCTGCCGGCGGAACGGCAAACAGGTCTGTTCTCTGCTACGATCCCAGCTACCATCGTTGAGCTATCGCGCAAGTATATGCAGTCTCCGGAAATCGTCCGCCTGAGCCGTCCGCGGGCGTTAAGCGTTCCGGCGATTGACCAGACCTATTACGAGGTACCTTTAAAACGCAGACTGGACGCTTTGGGCCGGGTGCTGGACAGCTCCGCTGGCGACCGGACGATAATTTTCTGTGGCACGCGCCGCCTGGTCGATGAACTGACTGAGGCTCTGGAAGGTCGCGGCTACCTGGTGGAGGGCCTGCATGGTGGACTCACTCAATCGGCTCGGGAAAAGGTCATGCGAGCCTTCCGCGATGGACGTACCGAGGTGCTAGTCGCTACCGACGTGGCAGCCCGCGGCTTGGACATCCCTGAAGTGGCTACAGTGGTCAATTACGATCTGCCGCAAGACCCCGAAGCCTATATACATAGGATCGGTCGCGCCGGGCGCTTCGGCAGGCCGGGACTGGCGGTGACCTTCCTGGCCTCGCGGGAGATACCGGAGCTGCGCATCATCGAGCGCATCACCGGGACACGTATGCGCCGCGAGGAGGTCCCAACTGCTATCGAGATCGCAGAGCATGAAGAGAGCTCTCTGGTCGAGCGATTATTGGATACTTTAGCCACCGGGCGCTGGGGTCCGTACCGGGCCATCGTTGAAGAGATGCTTGACGACCACGAAGCCATTGACCTGGCGGCAGCAGCCCTCAGCATGGTAGCTGAGATGCCCAAAGCTCGCCGAGCGCCTACCAAGCGTGAGACTAAGCCGGCTGCGGGCCGTCCAAAGGTAGGCCGCGGGGCATAAGAAGCAGATGCGCTGTTAATTCAGAATTCGTATCGAACGTTTGCCACTGGATAATAAATTCGAACTATATCAAAGATTATCCGGACTTGCCTTTCAGGACCTTTACATGATAAAGATCATTCATGATTTACATAGCTTGTGACCATGCAGGATTTGCCCTAAAGGAAAAACTCAAAGCCTACCTGACTGATGCAGGACATAATGTAGTGGACTTTGGAAACGATCACTTCGATAGAGATGATGACTACCCGGACTTTGTCAGAAAAGTGGCCCATGCAATCTCCGACAACCCGGGTGATCGAGGTATTATACTTGGCGGATCAGGACAAGGAGAAGCAATTGTTGCAAACAGATATGAAAACGTCAGGTGTGTGGTCTTCTACGGCCCGGTTACTGCGACAGAAGCAGCAGATGTTAGCGGTCGCTCAAGCGCCGACCCTTTTGAAATCATAAGACTAAGCAAGGAACACAACGACTCCAACGTCTTATCTTTAGGAGCCAGATTCTTGAAAGAAGACGACGCTCTATATGCGGTAAAACTATGGCTGGATACCGAGTTTACCAACGAAGAGCGTCATGCCAGGAGAATCAAGAAGATCGATGAGCCTGGCGACAGTTAAATACTCTTTAACTATTTAAGAACTCATTTCCCTTTGACAAACAGCGCCTGTGCCAAGAAGTCCGCGATTATCGCCTCATTGATGTCTTCTTCACTCCGTACTTCAAAGTAGCGCACCTGTTTGCTGCTGGTCGGTGGACTTTTCAAGAGGTGGTCCGGATCGAAGAAGGAAGCGCCGTGCTCAAAGGCTAGATTAATCTTGTCTGAGTATGGGAAGATACCGCAGATATATCCTGCCTTTGGATGTCGATAGCCTATAGCACGCCAGCCGGGGTAAGCTTTTTCTACTACTTCCGGAATGTTCCCTTTGATTAGCTCGCGGAGTCTTTGGGCCAGTTGCCGTATATGTGGGTCATGGTCTTCTAAAATTTGTTCTGGACTGATAGTGTTTTTCATAATTGCTGGCTTATCACAAAGATAGGAGAAGAAACCAAAGTCTGCTGAGTAGGATCTAAGGTTAGAGAGCAAAGGATAGCACCATGTCACGTAAACGTCTTTGGTCGCCCAAACTACAGTTTATACTAAGTCTAGATGAATCTGGAGACCATGGGTTTCCTAATCCTAAGAAGAAAAGGCGTGGAATTCCTCGACCGAGCGAGGACAGCCCTCCGCCACTGGTATTAGGAGGACCTATTTACGAATTTGAGATAGATCAACGGCTGGATGCTTCTCTGAACCGAGATATCGAAGAAATTCTGGGATTCAAAGGGACTCTTCGTCGCACCGCATTCATAGCAAGGCAAGGACCTTTTATACGCGTGGCAGAAGCCAAAATTCAGCCGGTGACCGAGGAAATCTGCGCGGCGATCAATAAAGTAGAGTTCAAGTATATTGCTAGTACATGTGACAAGATCGCTCACCGACGGCAGTATGGTACTAGACAAGTGAATCACTTTTTACCTGGGGACCTTTACCTAATGCTTTTTACCTTTGTGGTAGAACGATTCACAGCGTTCCTAGAATCAGTCGACGGCGGAGGTAGAATTTACGTAGAGCAACGTGGTAAAAAGGAAGATACTGAAGTTGCGGCTACGTATGCTGAATTATTCACTGAGGGTACAGAATATTACAAGCCAGGGCAATTTCGCGACCGACTTATTCCAGGACTTGCTTGGTTCAAAAAAGATGATCGGAAGGCGGGGCTACAAATAGCCGATTGGTATAACTGGATGCTAGCTAAGAAAGTTGTAGGAGTTCCATCGATTGACGAGGAATTTGCGGAGTTTTGTACTAGAATATGGCGTGGTGCTAACTCTAGTATGCGGGGACAAGTTGGACTAAAAACTTGGCCTAGGCCTTATGGTCGCGCTTGGCTTAACTGTCCTTTAGATGCTTCTAGATAGCCCAAGGGGCCTACGAGAGGCCCCCCTGCGCCGATCGTCATAGCGACGGTCCATTTATTTCTAATAAAATTATACTACTTTTTGTAAGTCTGTCAAATGCATTTGTCAGAGAAACCTCTGAACATTGACCGCTCCTTCATGAGAAAATCGGTGCCGAATCACAAGTAATTTTACTCCGGTTATGGGCGCTAGCTCAAGGATGCGCTTTTCCGCCAAATAAGTAATTATGGAGGCTGTAAGATTAATGTAGTTAGTCGAGCCAAAATCTCGCAGTGGGCAAGGGTCCTGGCGCCTTCGATTATCGAGTGTGCATGACCTTGAGGGTGATCATTATTCGGTGAGTGTATAACCGTAAATTGTGGAGACGCACTCGTAACCTCTCCCACAATTAATTCTCCAAGTCCCTGGAGCACCGCCCCGCGGATTAAGGGCAACCTGGTCTTTGTTTGCTATTTTGGCTAAGTATACTGACACTTGGGGGTCCGGAGTGTCTGATTCCTGTCGTCTAGACTTTGGGAGTATATAGGCCCTAAGTGTCACTTGGCCTTGCCGATTCAGTTTGTCCCTGGAGACCCTCCGCCATAACGCGTCTTCGTCCATAATATTTAGCGGAGTGCCTAGCGCCATAAGAAGTTTTACTTATTGAAGTACATTGAGGAGCTTCTCTATAGCTGCTTTTCGTGAGACGGAGTGTCTTTCTTCCATTCTCGGAAGTTGTCCCGTTTCTTCAACCACCAGGTAACTGATCTCACCTGTAGATTCGAATATGACATCAATCCTACGGTTATCCTTTTGCCATACCAACTCAATCCCTTCATTGGGCAGCGATGCTACATCAATAGGCTGGATGGCTGTACTTTGAAGCTTGTTGTATGCAAAAGATAGGAATTGCTTAGCCGCATCAATGGCCTCGCAGGTTGGGTATGTCATACCCCAATCATCTTCACTACCCGCTGCCGCGGCACTTTCCACTTCCTGTATCGATTGTTGTAGTTCATCAAGTTGTCTTCTCATCAAGGAATGCGCCCTCGTCCTAAACTAATGATTTCCAAAGATATAGTGGCTGCCGAGCTAGGATTCGAACCTAGACTAAGGGATTCAAAGTCCCCCGTGCTACCGTTACACAACTCGGCAGTGCATGTACTATTATACTATCTACAAAGCCTTAGCGTCCTGAGGAGAGCGAGGAAGTTGATTGTCCAGCCAACCCCGTAAGCCATTGGGGTGAAGAGTCTGGGGTCATCGGGGTTCCAATTCCTCTCTTTTATGCGCTCCACCGTTGGGACGCGCAGATCATAGGGAACGCCCATGACTGAGCCATCCAGCTTTGCTCCGCTGTCCTCCATGAGTTTGGAGGCAGCTAACATGCCTGTTAATAGTATTATCAACTTAATCATTGTAGTCTCCAATGGTCTATTAGTGGTAACTAGTTGGATTCCCAGCAAGTTTAATCCAGTGCGATTTCGCCGCTTTTGCCGCCGGTCTTATAGGTGAGGCGGATGTCGCCGATGCGCATAGCGCGGTCGACGGCCTTACACATATCGTATATGGTCAAGGCAGCCACCGCAACCGCGGTAAGGGCCTCCATCTCTACGCCGGTCTTGCCGGTGGTCTTTACCGTAGCCTGGATGTCCACGGCGCTGCGCTCCTCGTCCAGCTCTAGCTCTACTTTGACGTTGGTCAGCAGCAGGGGATGGCACATTGGAATCAGATGGGGGGTCTGTTTGGCCCCCATGATCCCTGCTATTTGCGCCACCGAGAGGACATCTCCCTTGGCTACCGATCCCTCTTTAATTAAGATCAGGGTCTCAGGCTCCATTACTATAGAGCCTCTGGCTGTGGCTACCCTCTCGGTGTCGTCCTTGGCGCTGACGTCTACCATTCTGGCGCTTCCGGTCTCAGGGTCTATGTGGGACAGCCTTAAGGTCTCTTCAGGCTCAGAGGAAGTGCTCTCTAGGTCGCCAGTCATTTCAGTATTGTTCAAAGACAAAGTTGAAGCATCCTCCGAATAAGCAGGCGTTGCTTCCATATACGAGCCGGTGCGGGCCATGCGTGCCATCTCTACTGCTAGTTTGTCAGCCTGTTCGTTCAACCTGTTGCCGTTGTGGCCCCGGACCCAGCGCCAGGTCACTTTGCGTTTTGAGGTCTCTTTATCCAGAGCGTCCCAGAGGTCCAGGTTGGTGCGGCGCTTCCATCCCTTTGTCATGGTATTGACCAGATACTGGCTGTCGGTGTACAGAGTCACCTCAGTGCCTGGCGAGACGGCCTCTAACCCCTTTACGGCTGCCAGTATCTCCATGCGGTTGTTTGTGGTGTGCTCCTCGAACCCGGAAAGAGGGCCCTCCGCCTCTCCGTCCTCGTCGAGAATTATGGCTGCCCAGCCACCAGGGCCGGGGTTCCCTAGGCATGCGCCGTCCGTGTATATTTCTACCATAGGTACTCCTCCACCTCATAGTATATCAGACCTTTCACGATCGCTCTCGTGCAAAAACGAGTTGAGTGTCTTTGGAAATCAAATCTCATGGTTTGACGCTTGTTAAACCCAGCCATTATGATACAGTTACGAAAGTTTAAGCTTCACAATTATAGTTGGAGTAAGTTATGGCTGCTGTAGAAGAGATGATCGGACATAAACAAGAAAGCTTCTCTCCTTGTGATATAATGCACTGAGAAAATCACCTCTGAACAGCTTGCTTAGGAGACCTAATACCGTGGAAGTCGGATCGATCATAAGGGATGTTTTCACAGGGAGAAAAAGTGAAGTAATCTCTGACCGCATATTCTCTTTGTGGAGCAAACGGTACAACGTTTGGAGAGACCTCCCTCTCACTTTAATTCTAGGTGAAACTCTACAAGTCCCAGGCCACTTAAGAGACCTGGCCATCAGTTATACAGTCTCTACTAAAGACAACAAGCCATTAATGCTAATAGACATGCTCTCTCCGAGCGCCCCCAGCCCTAAACAGATAGAAGCCTATAATCTAGCTGAACAGGACGGCATACCGGTACACTACATAGTCCTACCCCAAGAAAGCTATATTAAAGACGAATACCACATCAATATAGTGGACAGCATAATAACCAGTACGATTGGCGCCGAGTATGCCGCTGAAGAGCATGCCGAGTACGAGCAGGTGCAGCAGCCCTTCTTAAATCACGTGGCCGTGGAGATGCCCGGTGAAGGGTCTTCTCCTATGATATTAGACTGGTATGGCGGAGATGAGGTGGATGCCACTACAAAATATGATCCCTTGGCCGATAAGCTCCAGCGCCTGCGCTCCCAGTTCATAGGCTCAGACAGAGATACCTGTCCCTGGGGCGCTGGGGGTCTCTCCTGCACTGTGAAGGCAATCGTCTCCCCGATAGATGTAGGCCCAAAGGAGGGAATGGTGGGCCGCTCGATGACCATATCTACACACCTGGGAGATGCCGCTTCCGGCCCGGTATGGGTGAGCAAGTTCGATAAGGCCGATGTTATAGCATCCAGACTGGCTGGTATTTTGGCCCTTGGGGTGGCAATGGATCTGATAGAATCTAGGCATTAGAATGCAGAACGGGCGGGCACAAGGCCACGCCCCTACATTGGGCATTGTATAGAGGCAAACGATGTTTGAGCGAATAACTAAGACCATGAAAGCGTCAGAGGTAAGACAGCAGCTTAGCCAAGTCCTTAACCAGGTCTTCCACAAAAGAGTTAGAGTCATAATCGAAAAGAACGGCATCCCAGTAGCCGCGATCGTATCGGCTACCGATCTGAAGCGTCTGAAAAACATAGAGGCAGAAGAAAACAAAGTAATTGACGAAATGCGAGCAGCCTTCTCTGACCTTACGGAAGAGCAGATTATTGAAGATGTCGCTAAGGTGGTGGTGGAGGTACGCGCAGAACGGCGCCGAGATTTTTCCGTCTTGGATGAGATACGGGAGGCCTTTAAAGACGTGCCGCCGGAAGAGATTGAGCAGGAGGTCGCTAAGGCTATTGCTGAGGTGAGAGAGGAGAATCGCCAGCAGTAAGCTAATGAAAAATAGTTGTTCCCACTAACAGTTTCTTATTGTAAAATATAGGCTGAGCTAGTCCTCAGGGTGGACAGGATTATATCGGCGCGTCGTGGCGTATCAAAAAACCTAGTAAGAAAGGTAGGTTGCTATGATTACCCTTAGCGTTATCAAGGCGGATGTGGGGTCTATAGGTGGTCACACCAAACCAAGTGACGAGATGATGGATGCAGTTAAAAAACGGGTAAGGGACGCGATTGGAAGTGGTCTTCTGATTGACGGTCTTGTCACCCATACTGGGGACGACATAGCTATGATAATGTCTCACCAGAAGGGCACTGGAAACCAAGAAATACACGTCGGACTCGCATGGGAAGCCTTTCTAGATGCAACAAGGGTTGCATCAGAGCAGGGGAACTACGGTGCGGGACAAGACCTGCTTGTTGACGCGCCTTCCGGCAACGTAAGAGGCGCTGGCCCAGCCGTGGCAGAGATAGAGTTCGAGCCACTGCCATCCTATAGGCCGGCTGAGTCCTTTATGCTATTCGCTGCCGACAAATGCGCTCCAGGCGCTTACAACCTGCCGCTATATATGACATTCTGCGATCCTATGCACAATGGTGGTCTCCTTCTCAGTCCAAGGCTGCATGAAGGCTTCACCCTTACTATCATAGATATGGAATGCAAGGACGGCGACCGCCGTATCAGACTAAAGGTGCCGGAGCAAGCATGGGACGTAGCGGCATTGCTGCGTGACATGGACCGCTTCGCGATCGAGGCCATCCACTCGAGGGCTTATCCCGATGAGCAGATAGCGTCGATTTCGGCTACGCGCCTACATAACATCGCCGGCAGATACACCGGGAAAGATGACCCGATAGCGCTAGTTCGCAATCAGGGAATATTTCCTGCTCCGGAAGAGCTAGTGGAGCCGTATTTAATAGGCCACTATGTTACCGGCGATACTAGAGGCTCACATACCATGCCTCTCATGCCAGTAGCTATCAACACTCCGGTATCCGGAGCCTTCTGTCTGCCCATAGTGTCATGCCTCGGCTTCTCGATGGACAAAAACGGCCTGTTTGCCAGCCGCTATGTCGACTTTTTCTCCGATGTCGCCTGGGATAGCACAAGACTCCATGTCCAGAGGAAAGCAGTGGAGATAAGGCGCCAGGGCTTCTTCGGTGTGGCTATGGCCTCTCAGGCAGAGATCGCTTACACCGGTCTAATGGATACTATGGCCAAGCTGGACCATGACTTTGTGGTAACCGAATAGAATAATGGCCTCGGGCTAATGATCGTCAAAAAGTTAAATGCGTAGTAAGGGGAATCCAGAACCCCAGGCTGAAGCCTGTGGCATGGCTCCGTTTTTGCTCGTGCCCCAGGCCTGTCCTGAGCCTCGTCGAAGGGCTTCTAGCCTGAGGTAGCGTACGCCATCAATGACTAAACGGCTTCTGATCGCTACCGGGAACAAAGGTAAGCTGGCTGAATTCAAGTCCTTGCTGAGGGGTCTAGACTTTGAGTTGACCGACCCAATTCAGCAAGGGCTTGATCTCGTTGTGGAGGAGGATGGGAAGACCTACTCGGAAAACGCCTTAAAGAAAGCCGTCGCCTACGCCAAAGCCAGCGGCCTGCTTACTTTGGCAGATGACTCCGGTCTTGAGGTGGACGCCCTGGGTGGTGAGCCCGGCGTTTACACCGCCCGCTATGGCGGCCCCGGGCTCACGGATGCAGGGCGAATCGCGTATCTGTTAGACAAGATAAAAAACGTCCCCTGGGACAAGCGGACCGCCACTTTTAGATGTATAATAGTTGTGCTTGACCCCAGGGGAGGGAGCATGGAGTTCGAGGGAACGTGCAGAGGCATAATAGCCCCAGCTCCTAAAGGAAAAGAAGGGTTCGGCTACGACCCTATATTTTACTATCCACCCGCAGGAAAGACCGTAGCAGAGCTACCGGAAGAGGAAAAACAAAAGATAAGCCACAGAGGCAAAGCAGCCAGAGCGGCCGCTGAAGCCTTAAAAGCTTTAGACTAAATAGTTAATGCTGGTCAAACCGGCGTCCCAAATAAGAAAGTGAAAACCTATTGAAAATCGTAGATAAACTAAACCGACCGCTAAGAGACCTAAGAATATCGGTAACGGACCGGTGTAACTTCCGATGCACCTACTGCATGCCTAAAGAGGTGTTCGGAAAGGACTTTGCATTCCTGCCACATAAAGAGCTGCTCACCTTCGAAGAGATCACACGCCTCGCCAAACTCTTTGTGGACAACGGCGTAGAAAAGATACGACTTACCGGCGGCGAGCCTACGATACGTAAGGACATCGAGAAACTGATAGCCATGCTAGCCTCAATTGAGGGGCTAAAAGATCTGACCCTAACCACAAACGGCTCCACTTTAGTGAAAAAAGCGCAAGCTCTGAAAGAGGCCGGCCTTGACCGTATTACCGTAAGCCTGGACTCACTGGATGACGAGGTCTTCAAGTCCATGAATGACGCCGATTTCCCGGTGCAGGGCGTCCTTGATGGCATAGAGGCGGCGGCTGAAGCTGGACTTCATCCCATCAAGATAAACATGGTAGTAAAGCGCGGCGTCAACGACAAAGATGTACTCAATATGGCCGGCTTCTTCCGCGGCACAGGCCACGTCCTTAGATTCATCGAATATATGGACGTGGGCAGCACCAATGGATGGAAGATGGACGAAGTTGTCTCGGCGGCAGAGATCGTAAGGACCATCAACGAAGTATGGCCCCTGGAGCCGGCAGACCCGAGCTACTTCGGTGAGGTGGCAGAGCGCTGGCGTTATAAGGACGGCGCGGGCGAGGTCGGAGTCATAGCCTCGGTAACGCAGGCCTTTTGCAGCGACTGCACCAGGGCACGCCTCTCCGCCGACGGCAAGCTCTACACCTGCCTCTTCTCCAACTTCGGCCACGATTTCCGAAAACTCCTTCGCGGTGGTCGCAGCGACGCAGAGGTCTCAGAGTTCATACGCTCCGTCTGGCGGATCAGAGACGACCGCTACTCCGAGATCAGGTCCGACGAGACCATAGACCTGCCTAAGGTGGAGATGTCGTTTATTGGGGGATAGCTCTTACCCATATCCAGGATTAGGAGTATCCCCCTGCCCTAAACCACGCGCTGTAGCCATCTCAAGATCTTGCTGTAACCGTTCGTACCTCTCCGTACTAACGATACTCTTCAAATGAGTCCTCATGTTCTAAAGAATATGGAACATATGGAACGCTCCAAGAGTGTGTCAATAAACGACTAATGATAAGGGTTGCTACTAGGAGAACAAAAGCTACAAGAGTCGTTTCCATCTCAGGCAAGCCAAATAATAAGAGAATAGTATAGGTCAGCGTAAACGTCAGAACGCCAACCAATAGTGACGCTAAGAGGTCGAATCCCTGTATAACCGTTTGTTTAACTTCTTCTCGTAACATAACTTTGACCATTAAAGTAGCGATGGTATCCGCTTAAATGAAAGAAGGCTCTTGACGCTCCCATTGGCTGGTTGAGGGTCGCCACATATACATAGCACCATCCAAGCCCTGACTTTCACGCATCAGTTCAGTAATTGCCAGTGCCCATTGTTCGACCCGTAAAGGTACCTGTTCTCGAACAGTCAAAATGCCTGAGTGATGAGTAGGAAGAATACCCCAAGCCACAAAAGTGGTCCAGAGCCAGTGTAATCTACGAAAATCCCTCCGGTTTTGTGTTACCAAGACCCATTTATTATCCACACATCTCTTCAAATGTGCTGCATCAATGGCTCCAAAGACTCTAAGTCCTGATACAGTATGCACAGCTAACCCTTCTCTTTCAAGAATATCTCCGAGATCGGGAGGAACATCCTCATCTAAGAATAACTCTGGCAAAACTATACTCAGTCACCAGCAAGCTTGTCTATTACTTTATCAGGATTAGCCCGCCAGTATTCAATAGCTGCTTCGATCTCCTGCTCCGTTATCAATCCCTTCCACATATCACTGATTTCCTTCGGACTCATGTTCAGTTTCTGGTTGTAGGACACCAACACCCAAACCGGTACCCATTTGTCTTTGATTACCGGCTCGCCATCCATGTTTATGTCGATCATCTCTTCTACAGTAGCCATAACTTACTCCTACTATAACCGCGAAGTTTAAACCTTTGTAACTGTATCATAGTAACTAAGTTTAACAACCGTCAACCGACTTACAAAGGCATTTAACTTAGTTTTGAACGAGAGCAATCGTGCCAGATCTGATAATGATGTGGAGGAACATTATTGAGGATATTATGAATACTATTTCTAGATGCAGCTATACATAAAATGTTTGGCAAGGGTGCTAGCGGTACGTTATCAGCGTACCGTAAGCGCTTTTGTAGTGCTGTCCATTATCAAAGGCAAGGGGACAATAAGAGCTGTGAGCACTCCCAATGCTATTATAGCCGGCGTATAGTTGCCTACTGTATCGAATACTATCCCCAGGAAGAGCGGTCCGAATACACCCATTATCACTGCTGCTCCTTGGGAAAGGCCCTGGATGGCGCCAAAGGCGCGGTTTCCGAAAAGGCTTCTTATGATAATGGGCCGGGCTGGTATGGCGCTGCCAAAGGCGACTCCGAAAAGGAGCGCGAAAATGGCTACTTGCCAAAAGGAATGCGCAAATACAAGCATAAAATAGGATAAAGCCTGTACTACTAGCACCGCTGCCAGCACCAGCCTGGGATCGACAAAGTCCATGAGACTACCGGAGGCCAGACGTCCGATGCCGCTAAGGACGAAGATCAGGCCAACCGCAATAGCTGCCTCTTGAGAGCTGAAGCCAATACTTTCGAAGTACGGGATCTGATGGGTCATCAGTCCACTGACGCCCAGGCCGTGAATGCCCGTGATGGTCACCAGAAACCAGAAAGGCTTGGTCCTTAGGGCCTGCTGAAATGTAAGGCCAATTAAAGGCTCATCATGTAGAGCAATACTTGATGTGCCGGAACGCCGCCTTGCCTCTCGGTCAGGATCATACTCAGGGGTGTCGCCGTCAGGAAGATAGCCGTAAGGCTCGGGTCTGGACCGTGCCAGTAGTCCCAAAGGAATACCAATAATCCATACTCCGATCCCCAACAACAGGATTGACATCCGCCATCCCAGAGCGGCCTCCAGATATGTAATTGTAATTATGAAAGGGCCTCCGACTACAGGACCCAAGAAGGAGATCCCCAAAGCCCTGCCTCGCAGCCGTTTGAACCAGTTTGAGACGGCAGTGGGCCAGGATATTCCGTGGGATGCGCCGCTTGCTCCAAAGGAGACGAGCATAAGGGATGCGTAAAACATCCAGGCTGAGTTGATGAAGCTAAGCCATACCATGCCTGCACCGCCGATAATCACGCCTGAGATAATGATAACCCTTGGCCCCCAGCGGTCCACCAGAAACCCTACCAGAGGCGCCAGAAAGCCGCTCTCAAGCTGGCGTAAGGAGAAGGCGCCGGACATTAGGGTGCGGCTCCAGCCGAATTCATTTAATATTGGCAGGAAGAAGACCTGGAAACCTTGAAAAAAGGCTATGGATAGGTAAAAATTCATCGCAACTGAGGCTGCGACTATGTACCATCCGAAGAAGATTCCGGGGCGTTTCTGTGTTGAGTATTGTTTGGGTAAACCCATGTTGCCCAGTGTACGCCACCAATTTATAAATGTCTAGAAAAGTTAGTTCTGTGCTCTTTGAGAATACCTGATGTGCATGGCTGGAGGAGGCTTGGGGACAGTACTCCAGGCTGAAGCCCTTCGAGACCCTCAGGACAGGCCTGGGGCATGAGAAAATCGAACTATGCCACAGGTTTTAACCTGTGGTGTTGGAATATCCCCACTGCGCGATCTAATTGTTACTGATCATCATAGGCGCGTCTCTACGTTGCTAGAATGACAGTTTGAGATAGGCACGTAACATTATGCCGATGTTTAACAGTAAAGTAAATAAGAATATCGTGCTAGCTGTATATTTAACCCTTCTAATATCCTTTGTCCTTCGTTTGTTCCGGCTGGATGCCCAGAGCTTCTGGTATGACGAAGGATTCAGCGCTTTTGTAGCCAGAGGCCCGCTGTCTGACGTCTATGCTTATGTATCTGTGGATCCTCATCCCCCTCTATACTACCTTGTCTTGCACTTTTGGATGAAGGCGGTGGGCGAAAGTGAGTTCTCTCTGCGCTTTCTATCCGTCGCTTTAGGAGTATTGTCCACAGCTCTTATCTACCAGCTCGGATCTGACCTCATGGGACATCGCGCGGGGCTTTATGCCGCTATTCTGGGCACGGTAAACCCGTTCCTGCTCTATTATTCGCAAGAGACCCGCGGTTATATGCTCCTACTGACCACATCTATGATCTCCAACGTGTTGTTTTTTAGGATACTGAGTGGTAAACGTGAATGGGCTTATTATTGCGCTAGCATTATTTTTCTGCTCTGGACTCACTACTTCGCCATTTTTGTTGTAGGCTTTCACATAGTCCTGCTGACTCTTACCCAGGTTTTTTCATGGAAGCACCATCAAAGGCAGGGCGGCGCTCACGGCAGGCATGGTATATCGAAGATACCCGATTTATCGGTACGGTACGGGGTCATATCATTTCTGGTAGCTGGCATAGCCTATCTGCCCTGGGTCTTTTATTCCTGGCCTGTCATAAGCAGCTATAAGACAATCACCACTGCATCTTTTCAGCTTCTGGCTATGATAAGAGGTGTTCTTGTGGACTTGGGAGCAGGTCCTAGCGTTCCGGGTTCTGCGGCCTTGGCATCGGTAGTAACCCTGTGTGCTGCCATTGTCGTTGGCTTCGTAATAAGCGCTTGGACCGTAGGCAGGCCGCGCCGCTGGCTAATCTTAGGATTTCTGGTACTGGGCTTTTTCCTTCCGATTTTTGGACTCTTTTTTATCGCACAGGACCGCCCAACTTTCCATCCCCGCTATCTTATATCTGTAGTTCCGCTGGCCCTTATTGCTGCCGCCGCTGCTCCGGGGTTGCTCCATAGGATAAAGGCATTCCTCGGATGGGGACTGATGTTAGTCCTTGTTCTAAGCGGTCTAAGCGCCTCTCTGGTGTATTACTTTAACAACGAGTACGCCCGTCACGACTTCAGGAGCGCAGCACGCTTTGTCGAAGAAAAGTCACAGGAAAACGATGTCCTTCTCTTCAACGCCTGGTACACTCGCTACGTTTTTGACTATTACTATCGAGGCCAATTGCCCAGTCAATCGCCTAAGTTAGAGTCCACGTTGTCTTCCAAGCAGGCAACGGATCTGCTCAACGAAGCTGTTAGGGGGCATGACCGTTTGTGGCTTGTACTCTGGCAGGACGATGTATTTGACCCTGGAAAATACTTGATCAACATTCCGGAGTCCCAGGGACGTTTGGTGGAACAGGCCTGGCTGGGGCCGGTACGAGTCTTTGGTTATGAGCTGCCTCATGACTCCACCGGTCCCTTCCGTCCTGTAGAGCCGCCTCTCAACTTACGGGCCAATTTTGGTGATGAGCTGGAGCTGCTTGGCTATACAGTGGACCATCCAAGTGTTTTTCCGGAAGACTGGGTCAGAGTAAGTCTATTCTGGCGCGGCAGCAGAAAAATGACCGAGGACTACACGGGCTTCGTACACCTTCTTACTCCTGGATATAAAGTGGTAACTCAACAGGACAAGCCTATGATCAACTCTTATTATCCGACCAGCCGTTGGAGCCCACAGGAGGTCTTGAGGGATGAATATATCTTTCAAGTACCAAAGGATACTCCTGCTGGCGAGTATTTACTTGAGATCGGAGTGTACTCCAGTCCCAGCTTTAAGCGTCTTAATATCTACACTACAGAGGGTATGGTAGGGGATAACATTGTGTTGCCATCCAAGGTTACAGTTAACAGCCGTGGCAGGTGATAAACCAGTAGAGACACAACGGCCTCCTACTATGAGCCGCTATTTCCACCCCTCGCCGTGTGGGTGCCCGCATGATAGGTTGCTTAGAAAATAATTTGGTGGTGGTTGATAGCCACCGCCCGTCCCTTAGTTCGAGAACCTCACTACAAGTCGACCTGCCTGAGGCAGGAGGGAACGGGCTACGTTAGCTTATTTTCATCCTTTCGGGGTACCCCTACAAGTCGGGGCACGGTAGGTTCTCTTGAAAATAGTCAGTCCTATAAATAGCCCTAAGTCTGAAAACGGCTGCTTTCGCTATCATCGCTATCCTTATCCTTGAAAACACTGCTATATATCCAATACACAACAGCGCCTGCGAAGATACTGCGCATTATATTGGCGAAGTGTAGAGGGTATATATACGGCTCAATAAGCTCCGAAAAGCTAAGGCATTCCTCTGCGGTCTTGCACTTGACGCCAAAAGGTCCCAAGAACTCTTCTGGCGCTCCAAATTGCCAGGTCAAGGAAATCATAATGGCAGTGCCTATCAGGACCAGGTGTATTATCTGGTTCTTGGGATTGCGCACCCAGTCCAATACAATTAATGGGATTGACCAGGTCAGCCATTGCAAGTGAGAAAAGGAGAAGGCATAGGCTAGCAGAAGTATCGCCAGTCCGTAGCTCAGTAGATCGTCAAAATCTCCCTTTGTTTTATACCAGGCATGGAGCAATATTATACAGTAGAGCAGCAAGAATACGTATATAGATGCTGTCATATCCAGGGCATCGCCTAGGGGTAATGTAGACTGGAAGATACGCTGGGCTGGGCGAGAGTTAAATATCACCTCTAAAGCTACTGGCGACCCTCGCACTAACTGTAAGGATAGTACAAAGGGCGCTAGGCCTGTCAGCACCATTAGCCCTCGTTTCCACCATGGTCGCGTAGCAACAACAGCCAGCACCGGTATCAGGATGAGAGGATAACTCTTGAAGCAAGCTGCAACCCCTATTATCAAAGCTGATCTCCAGGGATGGCCTCGCTTGAACTCAAGTAGGGATAGCAATACAAAAAAGGCCGGCACTACGTCGAACTGGCCGAAGAGGTAGCCAGCTATAATGGGCACCGGATTCAGCATCCATAGCGCGAAGGCTCTCAACTTAGAGGCGCTATCAGTAAAGAACCTGGTCAATACAAAAGCTGCGCCAATGTCAAAAGGAAGGAAGGGCAGCTTATATAGAGTAAGCCAGAGAAAAATCTGTGGCTGGTAAGTCATAAGTACGTCATGAGGCGAGGAGATAGCAGCCGCAAAGCTGTCTGTATACAAGGGCTTAAGAAGCCACATCACACCGCCAAAGAAGTAGTAAGACAACGGAGGGTAAGTAAAGAAGTCATAATGAAGGAAAGGGACCGGAGATGTTTCGAGATCTATCTCGCGGAGACGCCCGTAAATATCAAGCTCTCCTTCAAAGGGAAGCAAATGAAGGGCATAGGCAATTGCGTGGAGGTCGCTATACGTTGTCGTAGGGATTAGAATTAGGCGCAGACTTAGCCCTATTATTAGCCATATCAGGTATCTGGTCATTCAGACCTTCCTGTCGACAGCTTGATTCTAGTCTTCCACCACCTGCACTCCCTTTAGCTGTCTGCAATGCATTGGTATATTATCCAGGAATAGGCCAATAGTAAGCAAGGAATAGCTGCTGTTCAAAGCTCAAAGGCAGCCAACTACAATATGATCATTGCGTCTCCAAAGCTGTAGAAACGGTAGGATTGTCTTATGGCCTCCTCGTAGGCATGCAGCGCCTGCTCTCTTCCGGCGAAGGCGGATACCATCATGAGCAGAGTTGAGCGGGGGAGATGGAAGTTGGTTACCATGACATCCACCAGTCGAAAGCGGTAGCCCGGCAAGATTAACAGGCTTGCCCATCCCTGATGTGGGCTTAAGGGCCTGTCCTGGGGCGAGGTGACCTCGTCCCTACTGTCGAAGGGATATTTGTCGGGATTATGTCCAATTCCCTGGTCCAGAGCAGCCTGCTCCAAGGTCCTGGCAGCGCTTGTGCCTACCACAACTATCCTGTTGCCACTTTTCCTGGCATTTGTGATAGCTTCAGCCGCCTCACTGCTTATATCGTAGACCTCTTTATGAATGGTATGCGCTCTAGGGTCTTCCTCCTTTACCGGCCTGAAGGTATCAAGACCTATGTGTAGAGTTACATAGGCTATATTCACTCCCATATCCCTTATTCTATTGAGTAAGTCCTCGGTAAAATGTAGGCCGGCTGTAGGGGCTGCTGCGCTGCCCTCTACGGAGGAATAGACCGTCTGGTATCGTTCCGGGTCTGAAAGCGGGGTACGGATATATGGCGGCAGGGGCATCTGACCTAATTCTGATATATGTCCGTAGGACAAACTTATGAGCCGGCTGCCGGAATGAGTGCGGCCAAGCACCTGTCCTTCCAGAGTTGAGGACTGACGTGTATATCCTGGGTCCGTGAACAGTACTTTATCACCATCTTTCAGGCGTCGCCCCGGCTTGACCAAGGCCTCCCACACTTCGTCTCCTATCCTGCGCAGCAGCAGCACCTCAACCTTTCCACCAGTATGCTCTCGCCGCCCATACAGACGTCCAGGAATGACGCGGGTATTGTTCAATACCATCACGTCTCCAGCCTTTAGATAGTCCACTATATCGGAAAAGCGGCGGTGCTCAATATGATCTTTATCGCGATGCAGCGCCAAAAGGCGGGAGGAGTCCCGAGGCTCTACAGGTGACTGAGCAATAAGCTCCTGTGGAAGTGTATAATCAAAGTCGGCAGTCCTCATTTTAGGAACCGACCTATGATGTTTATTAAGACGGTAAGTAATATACTGAGGAGTATGGAGGTAGCCAGAGGAAAATAGAAAGAGAAGCCGTCCTTGCTAATAAGGATGTCGCCAGGGAGTTTTCCAATGAAGGGTATGCCAGGCAACCTGGACACCGCTGTTACTATAATTCCTAGAAGTAGGGTTAAACCTCCCGTTATCATTAGGATTTTTCCAATACCTTCGAAAGCGATCAATTTTAGCTGCTTCTCCGTTAAGGATGTTAATAATGCTCAGAGATACCAATTAGCAGATCATTCTGTTAAATACCGGTCAGGAGGCGTTGCCTGAGCTACGCCGAAGGGGCACGCCGCCTGTTTCTTTTAGTTCGAGAACCTCAATACAAGTCGAGAGCCTCAACGAACAGGCTGAACCGATTTTTTAGGTGGGTAATTCCAAGTGTTAATAATATCCTTGATCTTGCTGTAGCTACTTAGATATATTATAAAATTTAAGTAGATATAACACGAAATGAAAGGACATATATGACGACAGAAAAGCCTGGCGCAGTGCTGGTGGTTACGGCCCACCCCGATGATGCAGACTTCTCAAGCTCAGGGAGTGTGGCTAAATGGGTAGCTGAAGGCAGAGATGTAGTTTACGTGCTTTGCACCAGCGGGGATAAGGGAAGCGACGATCCTAATATGACATCAGAGAGGCTGGCTGCCACGAGAGAACAGGAGCAGCGTAATGCCGCCAAGGTCTTGGGGCTTAAAGACGTAGTCTTTTTGCGTTATCCCGACGGTGGCGTAGAGGACACGCCTGAGTTTAGAGGTCAGATCGTTAAGCTGATCAGGACTCATAGACCGGAGATATTGGTCACTCAAGACCCATTTAGATGGCAGCACCGTGACCATCGTATGGTTGGTAGAGTGGCGCTTGATGCCTGCTTTCCCTATGCAAGGGATATTTTTCACTATCCCGAGCACCTTAAAGAAGGCCTGACAACACACAAGGTTGCAGAAGTATATTTGATCGGTTCGCCGGAGGCTGATACCTTTGTAGATATAACAGACTACTACGATATCAAGATGAAGGCGGCACACTGTCACGTGAGCCAGATCAGGGACCCTGAGGGGTTTGAAAAAAGATGGCGTGAGCGGGCAGAGGAGTCCAAACAGAAAAATGATGGCCGCATGACCGAGTCTTTCAAGAAAATAGCTTTTAGGGTCTAAGCATGAAATCTGTGGACAAATATTACTTACGCTCTTTCTACGAAGAAGCGCTGGAAAAATACGGAGTAGACTACCGCTCGCTTCATTGGAGCAGCATTAGGACCCAGCTAGCCCGTTTTGAAGTCCTTTATGATATAGGACCTTACAGTGGTTGTTCTATATTAGATATAGGATGCGGCTTAGGAGACTTTTACCAGTATCTTAAGGAAAGGGCCGAAGGCTTTAGCTATATGGGATATGATATATCTCCCAAAATGGTAGAGAGTGCTGAAAAGAGGTTTCCGGAGGCTGGCTTCATGGTCAGAGATATACTTGAAAGCCAGCCTGAGCCGGAGTCTTTTGACTATGTTGTGGCTTCGGGCACTTTTAACATTAGGGTCAAGGAGCATGATGCTTTCCTCAAGGATATGATAAGCGCCATGTATCGGGCCTGCAAAAAGGGCATAGGGTTTAACCTGCTTGAGCGCCGGCCCAACGAGTGGTTTAACGATGGCCTATACTATTCCGCTAATCCGGAAGAGGTGATTTCCTTCTGCCATACTTTATCTTCTCTATCGGAGGTGAAGATAGGATATTTACCGGACGACTTTACAATATTTTTGTATAAAGAAAAGTAACAAGTTGCAAGGGGCAAGTAACAAGTCGCAAGGGACTTTTCATGTATACCTTGCAACTTGCGACTAGAAACTAGAGAATTGGTGGGTGTTATGGATGATTTGGAGATAAGGGTAAATAAGCTAAAGGAAAAGTTGGCTGGCTCATCCGGCACTAACGTGGCTGATAAAGATTTTACCGACGAGGTGAATTCTTTAATAAGCTCTTTTTATGATGATATTGGGGAGATCAGGTACATAGGACTGAAAAGCCTCTTTGACCTTTTTATTATCAAGACGCTGTACGTAGAAAGAGGCAGCACAGACCCCGATGTCATCGAGTACCTCTCTCAACTGATGTCCGGTTTTTTGCTTACCAGAGAGATGTTTCCGGTAATTAGAGAGACCAAGAGATACGGATTACTTATCTCGGATGTCTTGGAGGAGATGAAGAATCTTACCCACTTCCAGAACCTGTTTGAGGCATACCGGAAGATGGGCGACTACTCGCTGTTCGTTACCGGCATCTTCCCGTCCAGCGTCCGCCACGCGCGCCGCCGCTACGGAAGATGGATGAAAGCTCAGGATGTCCCCATGGTGGATATATCTTATCACACTACCTCAGGGAAAATGTTCTACAGAAAAGCGTCGGAGCATGACTTGGCTGAAGCTACTAATCAGCGTAACACGCTGTCCAAGCTGTCCCGCTACTTTGACATATATATGGACGCCCTGCACGAGATGAGCGATAAGTACGTGCTGGGCTTTGATATGGGCCTCATCGCGGACAAGATGCTTGACAGCTTCAACGCGTATCGAGCTACAGGAGACAAGAAGCATCTGGAAAACGCTCAAAAGTACGCGGCTATCCTGAAGGTGGACCGAGCGGCCTTCCCCAGCCTCTTCCGCATGCGGCGACGGTCAAGATATAAGGTGTTGTGAGCATCGAACTTAAACAGCTTTATGGACGGTGGCTAAGGTATGGCTTCTAGCCGCCTGCTCTTTCTGGCCCGATTCGGACGTGAGCCCTAAGTCTTCACAGAGACTCTGGGCTTTGTAAGCCTTAGCCGCTCAATAATGGGCATACGCTCTTTTATTTGCCGTATCAGCTCGTGGTACTTGACCTGCTGGTCTGGTGTCATTTGATTATTCTTATATGCGGCATCAAGTATGTGGTCTAGAAAATTTAGAAACTGCTCCCACTCAAGAGACCAATCTACTTGCTCCCAATCCGGCATCTGCTCCCACAACTCGGCATTGTCATCTAGCTCCTCTAGCATGAGAAAAGCTATTTTGAGTTCGTGTTCTACTCGTTCACTCGTTATCGTACTCGCAGCCATACTATATTACTCTGCGTGATATAGTAGGACGAGTAAGCCCCATAGAGTCAATAGTAGGTATTAGCTCAGTAAGTTGAGCAAGTATTTCTTGATATAGCTTAATTTGCCGGGCAGTAAGCTGTTTCTCTTTGACATATGTATCTATCATTGGCAAATAGTCTAATATCAAATGGTCCCATTCCAAGCTGAAGCTGGTCTTGGGGCCATCTTCCATAGTATCCCAATCTTCTACTAGAATGTGCAGGTCCTGCAAGAAGCTTTGTATTGCCTCTAGGTATTGTTCTGCCCGCTTAGTTATGGCTGTGCTGGTCTGAGCCATCTTATGTTCTCCCGTTGTCTAATATGTAATCCCGCCAATCCTTCTTGTAATTGGAAGGCTGTTACCCAATATCCAATATCCAAACGGTATTCTACCAAAACCCACTCGGCGCCACTAGGCCCCTGTAGTCCACGAGAAGATCGTACTATTCCCAACTGCCAGCGGTCTCGATAGCGACTTGTAAAAAGTCCACTTGTCTCATCTCTGATGACTGCTTGAATACTGGATATATAGTCCTCTAATGTGGTGCCAAAAGGCCATTCTTGTACTTTGATTACGTGTCTCAGATAATGCCGCTCGGCGTTGGTGATAAGATCAGTGCCGTGTAACGTGTGGCCTTGCCACATCATCCCAGCAAATCCTACTGCTCTAATATTCCTAGCTGGATCAAATCCGACTCGTGCTACGTGCTCTACTATCTGTCGAATATCCTCTTCTGTAAGCCGTCTAACTCCGATGGCTGCCTCTAGAATGAGCCTTACAACATCAATGTACTGCATAGTTATCTACTTAACTTCTATATAACACAGTGGGACGAGTAAGCCCCATAGAGTCAATAGTAGGTAGTAGATCAGTAAGTTGATCAAGTAGTTCTTGATATAGCTTAATTTGCCGGGTGGTAAGCTGTTTCTCTTTGACGTATTTGTCTAGTTCAGGCAAAAGACCTAGTATTAACTGGTCCCATTCCAAGCTGAAGCTGACTTTGGGTCCATCCTCCATGGTAGCCCAATCCTCGGCTAGAATGTCGAAGTCATCCAAGAAACTTTGTATTCCATCTATGTATAGTTCGGCCCGCTTAACTATGGCTGTGGTTGTCTGAGCCATATTATGTTCTCCCGTTGGCTACTATATAATTCTGCCAACCCTCCTCGTAAATGGAAAGCTGTCACCCAGTATCCAATGTCTAAACGATATTCTATCAAAACCCAGTCAGTGCCGCCAGGACCCCGTAATTCACGAGAACGTCTTACTATGCCCAACTGCCAGCGGCCCATGTAGCGACTTGTAAAAAGCCCGCTTTTTTCATCTCTGATGACTGCTCGAATACTGGATATATAATCCTCTAGTTGAGTACCTATGGGCCATTCTTGCTGCTTGATTACATGTCTCAGATAATGTCGCTCAGCGCTCGTAATAAGATCGGTTCCACGTAACGTGCGGCCCTGCCATGTCATCCCAGCTAGTCCTACTGCTCTAACATTCATAGCTGGATCAAACTCAGCCTGTGCCAAATACTCTATTATCTGTCTAATCTCATCTTCTATAAGCTGCCTGACTCCAGTGGCTGCCTCTAGAATGAGCCTTACAACATCAATGTACTGCATAGTTACCTGCTTAAATTTTTAATAACAAGAAATTTAATATGCTAAAATAATAATCGATCCTCAAGCAAGTTACTTTATATAGCAGGATCTGTTAGAACCACTAATCTATGAGCACTCCTACTTTGCATAACAGCCACGAAGTACACGTACACGGCCATATTGACGCGCGCCAGAGAAGCCTGACAATTGCACTGGTAGTCACTACTGTCTATATGCTGGCAGAGGTCATCGGTGGACTGCTGTCTAACAGCATTGCCCTCCTCGCGGACGCGGGACATATGGTGACCGATGCTGCTTCCATAGGACTGGCGCTGTTCGCGACTTGGGTGGCTTCAAGGCCGGCATCTGCAAGACGCACCTATGGTTTTCAGCGCGTAGAGGTGCTGGCGGCGCTGATCAATGCTATTAGCTTATGTGTCATATCGGTTTGGATATTTATCGAGAGCTATAAAAGGTTCATCTCGCCCCCCGAGGTAGAAGGCCCACTTATTTTCGCGGTAGGACTAGTGGGGCTGCTAGTGAATATCGTAGCAGCCTGGGTGCTTAAGAGGGATGCGAAGGAGAGCCTTAATGTCGAAGGGGCTTTCTTACACGTAATAGGGGATTTGATTGGCTCTGTAGGAGTGCTGATAGCTGGTCTTTTGGTCGTTTTATTCGATTGGCGTGTCGCCGACACCATTGTCGGCGCTGCAATTGGGATATTGGTGGTATTAAGCTCCAGCCACTTGCTTATGAAGGTGTTTAACGTGCTGATGCAGGGCGCGCCGCCACAGCTTGCCCTACAGAATTTGTGCCAGCGACTGGAGGGTGAGGATGGTGTTACCGGTGTGCATGACATCCACGCCTGGTCGCTGACTACAGGCTACGACGTCTTCAGCGCGCACATCACGGCAGACATCAAGACGGTAGAAGAGTCCAACCGCCTGCTTCAGCGCCTGAGAGAGATAGCAACCAAAGATTTTGGCGTGGCCCACGTCACGATTCAGTTGGAGGAGTCCGGTAGGGAGTGCGAGGAGGCACATCATATAGAGCATCAGGTATAGTATCAAGGGCCTTTAAGGAATGAAAGGTCTATAATCGGTAGGGTCATAACATGAATCATAAGTAGCTTTGTCGATATAAACCCACTTAGTACCTGGTACACCGCGTTTAGATTTACCACTTGGATTGTATGGAAACGCTGATTCAAAATAGAGGGTTCTGCCTTGACCTCTTGCAATTTCCTTGACCAGTCGAACCGCAGGACCGAAATCCCAGTCCTGAGTTACTAGAATTGCCACTTCGTATTTTTGCTCATAAGTCAGACGGACCAAGTCTGTAGCTATGCTAACGTCTACGCCTTTCTCATGACCACTTTGGTTAACCCGACCCTTATAGACGTATATCCCCTTGCTTCCCAGGTAGCGCAATTTGTTGCTCCAAAACCCGTGCCAGAACTTATCCATTTGCCCCCGATTAGGGTCTGGAACACCAGTGTAAAACCTAATTTCTGTGAGTACTCTATCGGCAACCTGCTTAACAAGATAGTCTGCCAACTTTTCGACATCATAACTCGGATATGAATAGCGCGATCCCGGCTGTGCCAATGAGGAGCTCCAAGCATCTTTTGCACCACGGTAGAGGTTTTGACCGTCGAAGAAGACAACAGTACGTAAATTGGTCATGCTTATTCACAAAAAAACACCCGCCCAGGGTCGCAGTAAACTGCAACCAGCGGACGGGGAAGAAGTATGCCTTTATTATGGACTATTTTCTTAAAAGAGTCAATAATTCTTAAAATGACGAAATCCGCTGGCGATCGCTCAACTACTTTGTGGTATAATACTCAGGCTAGGTATAAAGCATATGGTACACAAGGAAGCAGAAAATATAGACATCAGCAACATACCAGAACTACTACGCTTGGCTGAGGAAGTGAAAGACACCAAAGAACCCAAGGTACTCAGACGAGATGGTGAGGAGTTAGCTGTTTTAGTTCCTGCCAAGCATCGCTCCAGGAGAACCAAGACCAAGTCAGACTTGGACGCTTCCGGGCCGCTGCTGGCAGTTGGAAAGACGTGGACACTGATAAACTTATCGCTGATATCTATGAAAGCCGCAAGTTATCCTCTCGTCCCCTCGTTGAACTATGAGCTACCTGATAGATAGCGACTGGATAGCAAATTACCCTCAAAGGCAGGCAGCCAGCAGTACAGACCATCCGCAGACTAGATGAAGAAGGCATAGCCATTAGTATTATCACCTTTGGAGAGATATACGAAGGTATTTACTATGGCAGAGACTCCAAGGCCCATGAGCAAGATTTCCTTCAGCTCCTAATACCAATTGGCATAACAAAGACCATAAATGAGTGAGCATACACTGGCGATGTTCCGCTCATGGTGAGCCTGTCGAACCATCTGCGGGCTATATTGAAGTCCTTCGACAAGCTCAGGACGAGCGGATTTTATGGCCTCTCATTATACTATTGGTATAACTATTATTGACACCTCTTGCCTTCATATTTATGTATTTATCATCTCCTGGGACTAAGCGATTTCCTAAATGGCTCGCTTCGGCAGATACCTACCGCCCCTGGAAGGTGGGCCGGCGTTTCTCCAAGAACGACAGTACGGCTTCCCTTCTATCCTCCGTAGCGGACAAGGTGTTGTTGTCCAGGCTCTCTTTCTCTATGGCTCGCTCCAGTTCGGCGAAGTAGTTCTTGTACATTGCCTGCCGCGTGAGACGCACACCAAGCGGAGGATTGGCTGCGATGGTGTCGGCCATATTCATCGCTTCCTGCATCAATGACTCATGGGGGACCACATAGTTTACCAAGCCCCTGGCGAAGGCCCACTCGGCGTCGTAGATGTTCCCGGTGAGGGCCATCTCCATGGCGATGCCAAGGGGCACGTTCCGGGCCAGGGTCTGAGTGACGCCGTTATCGGGCATTATAGAGCGCTTAATGAATATGCTGGCGAAGCGGGCCAGCGCTGAAGCAACCCGAATGTCACAGGACAGGGCTATCCCCAGGCCCATGCCGGAGGCGACGCCATTGATGGCTGCTATCACCGGCTGAGGAATTCGACGGACGTGTATGGGTATGGCGACCTCACCCTTCAGGATGGAAGCCACGGTCTGTTCTCTACCAGCTCGCGCCGCCTCCGGGTCCCCCTCAGCCCGGCCCCGCATGTCCCGGACATCGGCGCCGGAGCAGAAGCCACGGCCCTCTCCGGTGAGAATCACCACCCGGATCTCGGGGTCTACCGCCACCTCATCCAGAGCCGAGTGGATATCCTCTCGCAACTGGCGGTTGATGGCATTCAGCACCTCGGGCCGGTTCATGGTTATGATGGCCGTGTGTCCCTGCCGCTCCAATAATACTGTCTCGTATCCCATGTTCTCCTCCTTTCCCCTACTAAAAAACATTATGCCTTCAGAAACCCCTTGTGCCGCAGCGCTCGCTCCAGAGATGGCTGCATCTTCATCTCCTGGAATTCACCGATGGCGAAGTTCAGGTGTTCCATCGCCTCTCTATGAATATCTTCAGCAGTTTGGACTGAGGCCGTTGGGACGGGAGACCCGTCCCCTACATCCGGCATATCACCTGTAGGGGCGAGGTCCCCTCGCCCTTGCGACTGCCGCATATCCTCAGCCTCTTGTAGCAGCAGCTCTGCAAGCTGAAGCCGCGTCAGGGCGATCTCTGGCCGAAAGCGTACCTTGGCGCACACCTCCAGCGCCTGGTGGTAGTAGGCTCTGGCCTTCTCCCGCTCCCCTAATAGGAGCGCGGCCGCACCCAGGTGGCGGGCGGCGCAGGTCATGGCCCAGTCGCAAACGGCGAGTTGCGGTGCATCTGCGAGTCGCTTGGCCAGTAGTGATACCGAGTCGTGGTCGGCCACAAGGATCGCAGCTTCGAGCATCAAAGCTAGGATATAGGCAGGCGTCTCGCCCTCTTCACGGTGAATCACTAACTGATCGAGGCATTCATGGAGAGCAGCCTGGGCCTCTGCCCGCTGATTGAGATGAGCAAGGCACAGGACGCGCGTTACAACTACATGCTCTGGCTCATCAACTCCAACCAGTTGCGCGCCCTGTGGTAGAGTGGACATAGCATCCAAAGCGCGTCCCAAAAGCAGCAAGGGCCTAAGGCTGTCCTCAGAAGCGAAGCCACGTCCTAATACCGGCATGCCCAGCTCCTCGGCCCGGGCAAGGTTACGTTGGACAGCAGACAATGCCTCTTCTAGCCGGCCGTCAACCGTGCATAATGCCGGCTCCATCCGTAGTGATCGTATGACAGGATCCGCATCCTGTATCCGAGCCGCTATTTCTACACCTCGGCGCCAGATATCCTCAGCTCGCTCCCGATCTCCGCCGTCCAGTTGGGCAAGGCCAGAGCGGATTAATACTACACCAAGTGTTCGCGCCGATACCCCATCATAGGATTGCTCAGAGAGGTCTCTCGCCACCCTTAGCCGCTCCTCTTGTCGTTGGGGAGACACATTTAGAAGCATAGGAAGATAAGCACGAAAAAGGCTCTCCTTGTCGTTTAATTGCCGAGCAGTCTCGAGTGCTTTGCGTTGGAGTTCCCAAGCCTCAGCTATCCGCCCCTCCCGACGGCGGACGCCATAAAGAGCCAAGTCTGCTTGGACTCGGGCCGCCGTACCAGAGGAAGCGTATTGGTCTGCACGGGCTACCCAATCTCTGTATTGTGGGTTGACTGACATGTTCGTGCTGTAGCGCGATAATCCTTCGATAGCCATCAGGCAAGCTAAGGAAAGACGATGATTATCAGCCAGACTTTCCGCTAACCCAAAAGCCTCTTCCGCCACCTCCTCAGCCGCCCTCATCGGCTCACCGGAGGGCATTAGAGCCTCTCCCAACGCAAGGAGCAAGTCACAGCGCACCGCTTTGTCGTTGGGATCGAGGACCTCCTGCACCTGTAAGCAGCGTTCCAGATGTCCCACCGCCTCTCCATAAGCGTACACCGCTATAGCTCTTCTTGCTGCCATCTCCCCATACTCTACGGCTTTGGAAAGATCGGCAGGGTCTGATGAATACGAGAAGTGCTCGGCCAGCTCCACAGCGTGCTCCTCTAAGCGGGCTGCATATCCCTGTTCCAGCGCCCGAGCCACCTGCTGGTGCAGCCGGATGCGCCGGGGCGCGATCATTTCCTCATACAGGGTCTGGCGGAAGAAGGCGTGGGCATAGCGGTACTGGACCGAGCCGGCGCGGGACTTTTCCTCAAGGACTCCCACTCGTACCGCCTCCTCGATGGCCGCTATCAAAGGCTCTTCTTCTATCTCCGATACCGCCCGCAGCGTCTCCAAGGCGAAGTCGCGCCCGATGACCGCGGCTACGGTCAGCAGCCGGTTGCACTCCGGGCTGAGTCTGGAGAGCCGCTTGCCTATGACATCCCTTAGACCTTCCGGTATGCTCATCTCCAGTGGAGTGTTTCCAGTCCCCTGCCAGCGCCCATCCTGGCGGGTCACCATCCCTTCCTCAACAATGTAGCGCAGCACCTCTTGGATAAACAGCGGATTGCCTTCGGTCTGGCGGTGGATAGCCTCTGCCAGGCTCCAGGGGGCCTCCTGTCCTGACATGATCGTTATCATCCGGTGTACTTCGTCTACGGTGAGTCCCCGCAGCGCGACTCTGCCGAAGCTGCTGGACCTCCTTAGCTCTGCCAGAGTGGATGACAGCGGGTGCGCCCGGTCTACCTCTACATCTCTATAAGTGCCAACAATGAGAAGTCTTACGCCGGTTAGATTACGGGCGATATGGGCCAATAAGTCCAAAGTGCCTCTGTCAGCCCAGTGCAGGTCCTCCAGCACTATGAGCAGAGGCTGTACGTTTGAGGCGTTGCGCAAAAAAGTCGAAATCGATTGGAGCAGCCGCCAGCGGTCCTCGTCTGGATCAGTGCCGGCGGGAGTTGGGGATAGGTTTACCTTCTCTCTTATCTCTGAGACTATCCTGGCGACATCACCTGCTCCGGTCCCCAATTCCTCCTTCAGAGCTTCAGGAGGCCGGGCCAGCACGTAGGTGCGCATGGCCTCTACGAAGGCAAGGTAGGGCAGGGACAGCGAGCCTTCCTCGTAGCAGTGGCCGACGAGGGCCTTGCCGCCGCGCCGGGTTACATAAGTTGCAAGCTGCTC
>Ga0080064_1000288_pt1 | contig 144999 bp, 160 predicted proteins | sample Subgrocontami54m_FD_69260 | JGI IMG/M metagenome (GOLD analysis project Ga0080064, IMG submission 69260) | Subsurface groundwater microbial communities from S. Glens Falls, New York, USA - GMW46 contaminated, 5.4 m (SPADES assembly) (version 2) ...
CCTCGCCGCCCGCCCCCTCGCCGCCCGCCCCCTCGCCGCCAGACCCGCTGCCGCCAGACCCGCTGCCGCCGTATCCCCGGCGCCACCCCCGACGCCGGTCGCTCGCGCGCCGGCCCGCGATCGTCCGGCCGGCGCGCCGGCGAGCGCGCGCGGCGTGGCATTGGCGCCGGCCGCCGCCGCGCCGCCGGTCGCGGTGCCTGAAACCCGGTCGCTGTCGCAGAACCGGCGCCTCTATCGTCGGGTCATGCTCGCCGCCGAGCTTGAGATCAACGGTACGCCGTGCCGCCTGGTCGATCTGTCGATCGGCGGGTTCGCGGCCGGGGGCGCGCCGCCACTGCCCCTGAACACGATCGTGCCGGTGACATTGCGCATGACCATCGACGGCATCGATATCGGGACCCAGCTGGCCGCGCGCGTTGTCTACGCCAACGAGGCGCGCGCCGCCGGCCGCTTTGTCGAGTTGACCGCGGCGCAGACCGCGTTCCTGCGTTATGTCGTGACCTGGCGCGGCGAGTCGGTCGGCGCGATCGGCACCACCACCCTGCTCGACGCGATCACCCGCTGGCCCGAGCGGGCTCTTCCCCCGCATGCCGGCACCGCCGCCGCGACGGTGCCGAAGCTGAGCTGGTGGTCGCGCTGGTTCGGCCGGATTCCGCTGTTGGGCCGGCGCCGCGCCGCTCCCGCGCAATCCCCGCCAGGGACCGCGCTCGCCCGCCGTTAATTCGACGACCGCGCTAAAAAACCACCACGCTGCGGATCGACTCGCCGGCGTGCATCAATTCGAACCCGCGGTTGATGTCGGCCAGCGGCATCGTGTGGGTGATCAGATCGTCGATATTGATCTTGCCTTCCATGTACCAGTCGACGATGCGCGGCACGTCGCGGCGGCCCTTGGCGCCGCCGAAGGCGGTGCCTTGCCACACCCGCCCGGTCACCAGCTGGAACGGCCTGGTGCTGATCTCGGTGCCGGCGGCGGCGACGCCGATGATCGTCGAAACCCCCCAGCCGCGGTGGCAGCACTCGAGCGCCTGGCGCATCGTGTTGACGTTGCCGATGCACTCGAAGCTGTAATCGGCGCCGCCCTTGGTCAGTTCGACCAGATGGGGCACCAGCTCGCCCGCCACCTCGGCCGGGTTGACGAAATGGGTCATGCCGAAACTCTCGGCCAGCGCCCGGCGCCTGGGGTTGATGTCGACCCCGACGATCATGTCGGCCCCGACCATGCGGCAGCCCTGCACGACGTTGAGCCCGATGCCGCCGAGCCCGAACACGACAACCTTGGCGCCGGTCTCGACCTTGGCGGTGTTTATCACCGCGCCGATCCCGGTGGTCACGCCGCAGCCGATATAGCAGACCTTGTCGAACGGCGCGTCCTCGCGAATTTTCGCCACCGCGATCTCGGGCAACACGGTGAAGTTCGAGAACGTCGAGGTGCCCATGTAGTGGAACAGTTTGTCGCCGCCGAGCGAGAAGCGGCTGGTGCCGTCGGGCATCACGCCCTGGCCCTGGGTCGCGCGGATCGCGGTGCACAAATTGGTCTTGCCCGACAGGCAGCTTTCGCATTGCCGGCATTCGGGGGTGTAGAGCGGGATCACGTGGTCGCCCTTTTTGAGGCTGGTCACGCCGCGCCCGACATCGACGACGATGCCCGCCCCCTCGTGGCCGAGGATCGCTGGAAACAGCCCCTCGGGGTCGGCCCCGGATAAGGTATAGGCGTCGGTGTGGCAGATCCCGGTCGCCTTGATCTCGACCAGCACCTCGCCGTCCCGGGGGCCGTCGAGCCGTACGGTCTCGATCGTCAGAGGCTTGCCGACCTGGTGAGCCACCGCGGCGCGCGTTTGCATCGGGGTATCTCCGTGTGGGTTGACCGCGGCTCTCGGAGGCTATGTCATGGCATATGCCGAAAGCCTCATCGATGCCGGAACGGCACGTTAGATTATTCCGTAATGGCCGCAACCAGGCTATCCGGATTCCACGGGAATTCGAACTTCCGGGCGATGAGGCGGTAATGCGCAAGGAGGGCGAGCGGCTGGTGATCGAGCCGGCCTCCCGCGGTTCTTTGCTGGCGCTTCTCGCATCCTGGGAGCCGATCGACGAAGAGTTCCCGGTGATCGAGGAATTGCCCTATGACGAGGTCGACATCTAGTTCGGAGCGGTATCTGCTCGATACGAATATCTTGTCCGACCTGATCAGAAACCCACGCGGCTCGGTCTCTCGTCGTCTGCGGGAGGTCGGTGAGGACCGGGTCTGCACGAGCATCATCGTCGCCGGCGAGTTGCGCTACGTGGCGGCGAAGCGAGGCGGAGGGCGGCTGGCCAGCCGGGTATCGGCATTGCTCCGCGAGATAAAGTCGTCGCCCTCAAGCCACCGGCGGATAGCTTCTATGGCAGCACGCGCGCATCGCTCGAACGTACGGGTCGTTTGATCGGTCCGAACGAACTGCTTATCGCCGCCCAGGTCCTCGCGCTTGGCTGCACGCTGGTCACCGACAACGAGCGCGAGTTCGCCAGGGTCGAGGGACTGGCGATCGAGAACTGGCTGCGCGCCGGGCCTTAGAAAACGCTGTCGCTGGCGCGCCCGGCAGGGCACGATGCGGCGTCATCCAAGGAGGCGTCCATGCCCGAAGGCGGCTTTGTGCATCCCGAATTCCTGGTCGAGACCGATTGGCTCGCCGCGCATCTGGGCGACCCAAACCTGGTCGTCCTCGACGGCACGGTGCATCTGATCCCCGACCCAAAGATCACCTACACGGTTAAATCCGGCCGCGAAGATTTTGAAAAGGGACACATCCCGGGCGCCCAGTTCGTCGATCTACAGGCCGATCTGTCCGACAACACCGGCAAGACCAAGCTGCGCTTCATGCGCCCGAGCGCGGCCGAGTTCGCCGCGTCGATGGGCCGCTTCGGCGTCGGCGAGAACAGCAAGGTGGTGCTCTACAGCACCGCCAACCCGCAATGGGCGAGCCGGGTGTGGTGGCTGTTGCGCACCTTCGGCTTCGACAACGCCGCGGTCCTTAACGGCGGCTTCCAGAAATGGGCGCGCGAGGGCCGCGCGGTCGAGGCCGGGCCGGGCCGGACGCGGCCGGCGGCCAAGTTCGTCGTGCGCGAGGATCGCGGCGGGCTGATGGTCGGCAAGGAGGATGTCTTGGCCGCGATCGGCGATGCCGGCGCCTGCACGATCAACGCGTTGCAGGCGGCCCAGCACGCCGGCAGCGGCGGCAACACCTATGGCCGGCCGGGCCGCATCGCCGGCAGCGTCAACGTGCCGACTGTCGGGCTGATCGACCCCGCATCCGGCACCTTTCTGCCGGCCGCCGCGTTGCGCGCCAAGTTCGACACGGTGGGCGCGTTCGACAAGCGGGTCATCACCTATTGCGGCGGCGGCATCGCGGCCAGCGCCACCGCGCTCGCCCTGGTCATGCTCGGCCACCCCGACGTGCGGCTCTACGACGCCTCGATGTCGGAATGGGCGGTCGACGACACCCTGCCGATGGAGCGGGGCTGACCCCCGCCCGTCTCGCTGCGCTCGCCACCCCCTCCCGCGATGCGGGAGGGGGGAAGGGTGAGGGACTTAAGCCACGTCGCGGTCGAGCAGTTCGACCAATACGTTCTGCGGGCCGCGGACAAAGGCGATGCGGACGCCGGGGCGGATCGTCTTCGGCTCGACCGTGAATTCGGCGCCTTTGGCCTTCAACTCGTCGCACACCGCGTCGATGTTGTTGACGCGCAATCCGATATGGTCGAGCCCTACAAAGCTGTTCTCCGGTTTTTCCGACAAGGACGCGCTGTCGGGCACCTGGGCGATGAACACCATGACACCGCCGAGCCGCATGTCGGTGCGCTCGATGCCGTTCGACATCACCGATTTGATCACCTCGGCGCCGAACATGCGTTTGTAATAGGCGGCGGTATCGTCCGGGTTCGGGCTGCGGAGATGGACATGGTCGTAGCGAAATTCGGTCATCGCGGGCCTCCTTTGTCGGGCTGGATTATTCTACCGCCGCCGCCACGACCAACGCGACGGCGTTGTCACATGGGTTCAGGGTTGTCATTGCGAGAAGCCGACAGGCGACGCGGCAATCTCGATGGTCCGAGACTCCCGCGGCACGAGCCCGCGGCACGATATGCTTCGCTGCGCTCGCAATGACAACGGCGGTACGGGGGGAGGTTGAGCCATGCGTTTCGGATTGATGCTGCCGAGCTTTTCGTTCGCCGACCTCGACTACGCCAAGGCGGCCCGCCTGCGCGATTTCGCCACCCGCGCCGAGGCGATGGGGTTCGAGGCATTGTGGGTAGCCGAGCATCTGTTGACCGCGCGCGGCCTCTACGGCACCTCCTGGCTGTCGCCGCTCGAAACCCTGGCCTTCGCCGCCGGCTGCACCAGCCGGATCAACATCGCCACCGGCATATTGATCCCGCCGATCCGCAACCCGGTGTTCATGGCCAAGGAGATCGCCAGCCTGCACATGTTGTCGGGCGGGCGGTTCGAACTCGGCGTCGGGGTCGGCTGGGACGCGCGCGAGTTCGCGGTCGCCGGGGTAAAGCTCGGCGAGCGCGGCGGCCGCACCGACGAGATCCTCGACATCTTCGCCCGATTATGGACCGGCGAGCCGGTGACCCATCGCGGCCGCTATTACCGGTTCGAGGAAGTCGCGATCGATCCGCCGTTGCCGACGCCGCCGCGCCTGTGGGTCGCCGGCGGCTCGAAGTTGAAGACCGCGCTGTCGCCCGATCCGGAAATCATCGCGCCGACTGTGCTGGAGCGCATCTGCCACCGCGCTGATGGCTGGCTCGCCCGCGCCGCCGGCTCGAACGACAGCGTGATCGCCGATTGGCGACAGATCACCCGGCGGCTCGATCAGATCGGCCGCGACCGCGCGAGCCTCACCTTTGGCCATCTGAACTTCGCCCATGTCGTACCGACCGACGACAACGCCAGGGCGCTGGCGGTCCAGCGGCCCTTGTTCGAGCGCGTCATGGGCACGCACCGCTCGTTCGAGCATTTGCGGACCTGCTATCTACTCGGCACTCCGGGGCGGATGCGCGAGCGCATCGCCGAATTGTCCGAGGCGGGCCTCGAATACCTTGTGCTGTCGCCGGTGGATTACGATCTCGAACAGCTCGACCTTTGGGAGGAAGAGTTGTTGCGGCATTTTCGCGCGGTCAACGCCCGCGCCGTGTAGGATTGCCTTCCGGGAAAAGGAGAGAGCGCCAGGAATGGCGAGGCACGTCGAGCGCCGGTTGACCACGATTCTCGCCGCCGACATCGCCGAGTACAGCCGGCTGATGCGGGCCGACGAGGATGGCACGATGCGCGGCCTCACCGCGTGCCGCGCGATCATCGACGCCTATGTCGCCGAGCATCGCGGCCGGGTCGCCAACACCGCCGGCGACGCCGTCCTCGCCGAGTTTCCCAGCGTCGTCGACGGGCTGGGCTACGCGATCGACATGCAACGGGCGATCGCCAAGCAATACGAGGATTTTCCCGAGCACCGCCGCATCCTGTTCCGCGTCGGTCTGCATGTCGGCGACGTGATGACCCGGAACGGCGATCTGTTCGGCGACGCGGTCAATATCGCGGCCCGGCTCGAGGGGTTGGCCGAGCCTGGAGGAATCTGCGTCTCGGCGGCGGTGCGCGAGCATGTCGGGACGCGCGTCTCGGTTGTATTCACCGATGCCGGCCCGCAGCAAATCAAGAACATCGCCGAGCCGGTGCATGTGTTTCGCGTCGCCGCGACCGGGCCGGGGGCGGTGGCGCTGGCCTCCGCTCCGGTCGCCGCCCCGCCATTGCCCGACAAGCCGTCGGTGGCGGTGTTGCCGTTCGCCAACATGAGCACCGACCCCGAGCAGGAATTCATCGCCGACGGCATCGCCGAGGACATCATCACCGCGCTGTCGCGCTATTCCTCGCTGTTCGTGATCGCGCGCAATTCGTGCTTCACCTACAAGGGCCGGGCGGTCGACGTAAAGCAGGTCGGGCGCGAGCTCGGCGTGCGTTACGTGCTCGAAGGCAGCTTGCGCAAATCGGGCAACCGCGTCCGCGTTACCGCGCAATTGGTCGAGGGCGAGACCGGCAACCACGTCTGGGCCGAGCGCTACGACCGCGACCTCGCCGACATCTTCGCGGTGCAGGACGAGATTACCCAGGCGGTGACAATCGCGATCGCGCCGGCCATCGCCGACGCCGAGCAACAGCGCGCGATGCGCAAGCCGCCCGGCAGCCTCGACGCGTGGGGCGCCTATCAGCGCGGGCTGTGGCATCTGGGCAAATTCACCCGCGACGACACGATGCTGGCGCAACAATTCTTCCAGCAGGCGATGACTTTGGACCCGAGCTTCGGCGGCGCCCATGTCGGACTTGCGGCGGCGCGGCTCCAGGCCGCCAATACATTCATGACCGGCCCGATCGCCGAGGCGATCGCGGCGGCCGAGACCCTGGCGCGCCAAGCCGTCGCGCTCGACGGCAGCGACGCCGAGGCGCTGGCTTGCCTAGGGCGCACCCTGCTGACGCGTGGCGACTACCAGGGCGCGAGCACCGAGATCGAGCACGCGTTGGCGATCAGCCCAAATCTCGCGACCGCGCACGGCACCCGCGGCGGCATCCTGATCTTCTCCGGCAACCCCAGGGAAGGGCTGATCTCGCTGGAACGTGGCATCCGGCTCGACCCGCGCGATCCGCGCTCCGGGGTCAGCGTCAACCAGGTGGTCCTCGCTCATTATTTCTGCCGCGACTACGAGGAAGCGGTCGAGGCGGCCGGCCGAGTGATCAGCTCCTACCCCGATCATCCGCTGGTCTACCGCTGGCTCGCCGCCGCGCTGGGGCAGCTCGGCCGCCCTGCCGAGGCGAAGGCGGCGTTGGACGAGGCGATCGCGCGGGCGCCGATTTCGTTCGACACCTATGTCCGCGAACGGGTGCCGTGGCACCGGCCGGAAGACCACGCACACATGGTCGAAGGACTGCGCAAGGCCGGCTGGGAAGGGTAGGGGATGGCAGGCCACTCCCTTGCCTGCTCAGGACCGCGGGCTTATCGTCCAACACATGGATTATCGAGAGCGAATCGTTATCGACCCGGAGGTCAGTTTCGAAAAGGCGCACGTGCGCGGAACCCGAATCACGGTCGGAGACGTCCTAGCGTACCTCGCTTCCAGCATGCGCGAGGACGACATCCTCGCCGATTTCCCACAATTAACGAGCGAAGACATCCGCGCCTGCCTGGCCTACGCCGCGGAGCGCGAGCGCCGGGTCGTGGGTAGCCCCGCCGGCTGATTGGCCGACACGCCTCCTGCTCGATGAGGACCTGGCGGCGCGCGTCGTCGTAGCCCTCGCATCGGCTTATCCCGGTTCCGTCCATGTTGGCGATGTCGGTTTGCTCGGCGCTTCCGACTACGCGATCTGGGAGCACGCCCGGGAAAACGACTGGGTCATCGTAACCAAAGACGAGGATTTTCAGCGATTGAGTGTTCTTTACGGGTCGCCGCCAAAGGTGATTTGGCTCGGGAACGGATCGACGGTCGATGTCATCCAACTGCTTCGCGAGCGACACGGTGAAATCGAGGCATTCCTGTAACATGAAGAAGCCGCGTTTCTGGCGCTGGGGTGAGGAAACTAGCGCTGGGGTGAGGAAAGTAGATGGGGAGGCCACGATGCACTACAGCACCGATCGCATTCTGGTGACGCATGCCGGCTCGTTGCCTCGACCGCCCGATCTGCGCGCGCTGGTCGTCGCCAAAGCCGCGGGCGAGCCGTATGACACCGCCGCGCTCGACCGACGCCTCCAGGAATCGGTCGCCGAAACCGTGCGTCGGCAGATGGAATCGGGCATCGACATCGTCAATGACGGCGAATTGTCGAAATACAATTTCACCGATTATGTCCGCCTGCGCGTCGCCGGCTACGAGGCGCGGCCCAATTCCGGCCGCCGCCGGCTCAGCATGACCGCGCGCGACGAGACCCGGTTCGCCGAATATTTCGCCGCGATCCCGCGCGCCCAGGCCTTGGGACCGCCGACCATGCCGGTCTGCGTCGCGCCGCTCAGCTATGTCGGCCAGGCCGAATTGCGCAAGGACCTCGACAATTTCCGGGCGGCATTGGCCGGGGTCGAAACCGCCGGCGCCTTCCTGCCGGCCAACACGCCAGGGACGATCGAGCACTGGATCGCCAACGAATATTACAAAAGCGACGAGGAATTCGTCTTCGCCATCGCCGAAATCATGGCCGAGGAATACCGCGCGATCGTCGACGCCGGGTTCCTGTTGCAGATCGACGATCCCGATCTGCCCGACGGCTGGGCCTGCCTGCCCGGCATCACCCTCGCCGATTACCGCAAATACGCGACGCTGCGGGTCGACGCGATCAACCACGCCTTGCGCGGCATCCCCAGGGAAAAGGTGCGGCTGCATGTGTGCTGGGGCAGCTTTCACGGGCCGCACCACGACGACATCCCGCTCAAGGACATCATCGACCTGATCTTCCGCGTCGAGGCCGGCAGCTATTCGATCGAGGCCTCGAACCCGTGCCACGAGCATGAATGGCGCGTGTTCGAGGAGGTGAAACTGCCCGACGGCGCGACCCTGATCCCCGGCGTCGTCGGGCATTGCACCGATTTCATCGAGCATCCCGACCTGGTCGCCGAGCGGCTGGTCCGCTACGCCCGGCTGGTCGGACGCGAAAACGTGCTGGCCGGCACCGATTGCGGCCTCGGCACCAGGGTTGGGCACCCGTCGATCTGCTGGGCCAAGTTCGAGGCGATGGCCGAAGGGGCGCGGCGCGCGACGAAAATGCTGTGGGGGCGCTGATCGAGCGGGTCATTTCAGAGCGACTTGATCTAGGAGGGGAGCTGTGCGGTTAATGCCAAGCCATCAAAATAGTACTGAGTACAGTCAACACCTTTGCGATGCGCTCTTCAGGGAGGTTCAAAGCGCGCTCGGTAGCGCCGAGACTCATACAAGCACGAATTGGTGTTCTTACTCGACTGGGGATTCTCCCAGATTTTGTTTTGTTCAGCACAATGACGCCAAGGTCAAAGTATTTCTAAAGGCACGAGAGACGGATGGTCCACAACTGGAGGCACTGCTTCCAACGCCGCGAAATATAGACTTGGCTCGACGGACTACTATCGCTCCAGGGTGGTCGGCGGAAACGGCTTACTTCGTAGACATACCGCGCGAGGAGCAGATCGCCGAGATCCTACCCTTGCTCGTTCGTGCTGCGCACACCGCCGTCGAGCGATCTAACGCAAAGCTACCCAAGGGCGGGTCTTGGAACTCACCGTCCGAACTCAGCCACGAGCCGGCGGCCACGCATTTTTGGGAAGGCGCGAGAGCCGCGGTTCTTGTCAACCGCTACGAAAGAGACCCCCGAGCAAGAAAGGCTTGCATCCGAGAATATGGTGCCGTGTGCTCTGTCTGCGGCCTCGATTTCGCGCGGCGATACGGGTCAATAGGCGCCGGCTTTATTCATGTGCATCATTTGGTGTCACTGTCTTCCGTCGGGCGAAGATACAGGGTAAATCCGATCACCGATTTGCGTCCCGTATGCCCGAATTGCCATGAAATGCTGCACCGTCAAAATCCATCACTATCGGTTGAGGAACTTAAGAACCGGCTGCTGGGATGATCGTGCTGAATCTACGAGCCAACCGTAACTATTAGAGAAAGGACGATCGACTTTCCCTAACGCTTAAAGATCGACGAAGCCAAACCGGTCGGCCTCGGAGCGCCATTCGTCGAACGCCGCAAAGGGCTCCTCGCGCTGCTCAGCCGCATAGGCCAGGCAGGCGCGTATGTCCTCGGTCTCCAGGTACGGATAATCCGCGAGAATCTCCGCCTCGCCAACCCCGGCTGTCAGCAGATCGAGCACGTTCTTGACGCGGATGCGCATGCCGCGAATGCAGGGACGACCGCCGCACTGCTCGGGATTGAAGGTGATTCTGTCCATCACTCGAATCTAGGTATTCCTCCGCATGCCGTAAAGTCCCTGGCAGGGCGCTTCGGCCTTCACGCTTGCCCCTGCGTTGCCTAATCTCGGTGACGCGGCAACGGGGCGGTGGTGGCGAATGAAGATCAAATCGGTCGAGGCCTATTGGGTGCATATCCCGATCCCGCCGGAGCGGCAGCATGTCAGCGATTTCGGCAAGACCTTGTCGTTCGACGGCACGATCGTCAGGATCGAGACCGAATGCGGCATCACCGGCTGGGGCGAAGCCAAGGCGCAGGTCGGCGGCATGGCGCAGAACCACGCCCTGACCACGCTGATCAATGACGAATTCGCGCCGCTGCTCAAGGGCGAGGACCCGCGCGACATCACCCGCCTGTGGGAATCGCTCTACAGCGGCAGCCGCGGCCACTATGCCGTGCGCGAGGGGAGGGTGTTTCCGGTTCTCGGCCGGCGCGGCATTACAATCTCGGCGATCGGCGGCGTCGATTGCGCATTGTGGGATATTCTCGGCAAGTCGCTCGGGGTGCCGGTGTGGCGCCTGCTCGGCGGTCGGCGCAGCCCGACGATGCCGGCCTATGCCTCGGGCGGTTGGGCTGGGGCGGACAAGATCGGCGACGAGTTGACGGGTTATGTCGCGCGCGGCGGCTTCGGCGCGGTCAAGATGCGGGTCGGCATCATCGACGGCGACCCGCGCCACTCGGCCCGCCGCGTGCATGCCGCCCGCGAGGCGTTGGGGCCGGAGATCGGTTTGATGTGCGACGCGCACGGCACCTTGTCGGTGGCCGAGGCCAAGCGGTTCTGCCGCCTGGTCGAGGATTGCAACCTCGCCTGGTTCGAGGAGCCGGTCACCGCCGACGACAAACCCGGCTGCGCCCAGGTGCGCGCCGCCACCGACATCCCGATCGCCGCCGGCGAGAGCGAGTTCACCCGCCACGATTTCCGCGATCTCGCGATGCTCGGCGCGGTCGACATCATGCAGCCCGATCTGGCGATCTGCGGCGGCATCACCGAGGCGATGCGGATCAGCGCCCTGGCCAGCGCGCATAACCTCAAGCTGGCGCCGCATCTGTGGGCCGGGGCGCCGGCCTTCGCCGCCGGGCTGGCGGTGGCCGCGGCCTCGCCCGCCGGGTTCATCGTCGAGTATTCGCTCGGCGCCAACCCGTTATTGCATGATCTGGTCGAGGAAAGTTTCCCGGTGGCCGGCGGGCGGATCGAGGTGCCCGAGCGCCCCGGCCTCGGCATCACCGTGCGCGAGGATTTCCTGACCAAACACACGGTGAAACCATGAAGGCGCTGTTTCTCGGCGGGGTTGCCGCCGCCACCGCGATCGGGATCAAGTCCCAACTGCCGCCCTCGCTCGACGCCGTAATCCTCGACGACCCGATCGACCGGGCGCTGTTGCCGGCGGCCGCCGCGGATGCCGACATCATCGTCAGCAACCACTGGCGCGCCGACTATCCGCCGGCGCCGCGGGCGCGGCTGGTGCAGTCGGTCGCGACCGGGGTCGAGTTGTTCGACCTCGCCGCGTTGCCGCGCGGCGCGTCGGTGTGCAACTCGTTCGGGCACGAGACCGCGATCGCCGAATACGTGGTGATGACGGCATTGGCCCTGCATCACCGCCTGTTCGAGATTTCCGGCGAGTTTCGCGACCATGCCTCGTGGCGCACGAGCTGGGTGCATGGCGGCGCGCCGCATGGCGAACTGCGCGATACGACCTTTGGCATCGTCGGCTATGGCGGGGTCGGGCGTGAGGTGGCGCGGCGGGCGGCGGCGTTCGGCTGTCGCATTCTTGCCGCCAACCGCACCCCGCGCGAGGCGGAGCCGGGGGTCGAGAGGGTCTATCCGCTGGCCGAGCTCGACCAGATGCTGCCGCAATGCGATACGGTCGCTTTGTGCACCGCGCTCGGCCCCGAGACCACCGGGCTGATCGATTCGCGCCGGCTCGCGCTGATGAAGCCGACTGCGTTTCTGATCAACATCTCGCGCGGCCAGGTCGTCGACGAGGACGCGATCTATGCCGCGTTGCGCGACCGCGCCATCGCCGGCGCCGCGCTCGACGTGTGGTGGCAATACCCGACCCAGGCCCAGCCCGAGCGGCGCGGCTCGCGCCACCCGTTCCACGAATTGCCGAACGTGATCGTGACGCCGCACAATTCGGGCTGGACCGCCGGCATGGTGCAGCGCCGCTGGAACGAGATCGCCGACAATATCGGCCGCTTCGTCCGCGGCGACGGTCTGATCAACATCGTCACCACGACTTGAGGGCTAGGGGATGAAGACGTTGTTTCTGGGGAGTTTCGGTGCGCGGCCGGGGGTGTGGGAGGCGATCCTCGCCAAGACCACCGAAAAGCTCGATGCGTCGGTACTGTTCGATCTGGACGACGCTCAGCGCCTGATCCCCGCCCTGGCCGAGGCGGAAATCGTCGTCAGCCATATCTGGAAAAAGGACTTCCCCGAGGCGCCGCGCGTCAAGCTGTTGCAGTCCGTCGCCGCCGGCATCGACCTGATCGACGTGCCGTCGCTGCCGAGCGGCGTCACCGTGTGCAACGTCGCCGGCCACGAGCAGGCGATCGCCGAATACGTGCTGCTGACCATGCTCGCGTGGCAGCACCGGCTGATCGACATCGCGGCGGCGTTCCGCGGCGGCGTCTGGTCGACGGGCGGCGGCGCTGGCGGCGGCCCGACTCACGGCGAAATCCTGGGCAAGACGATCGGCGTCGTCGGCTACGGCAAGATCGGCCGCGAGGTCGCGAAGCGCGCGGTCGGGTTCGGTTGCCGGGTGGTCGGCGCCAACCGCGGCCCGATCGCCGACAAGGGCGACGCGTCGGAGATCTATCCGCTTGCCGAGCTCGATCGCATGCTGCCGCTCTGCGATGTCGTCGTTATCGCGGCCGGCCTGGGGCCGGAAACGACCCGACTGATCGATGCGGCCCGGCTCGGGCTGATGAAGCCGACCGCGTTCGTCATCAATATCGGCCGCGCCGGGATCGTCGACGAAGAGGCGCTCTACACGGCGCTGAAGGATAACAAGATCGGCGGCGCGGCGATCGACGTGTGGTGGCAGTATCCGACAGCGGACGAACCCCAACGCCGCGGCTCGCGCCTGCCCTTCCACGAATTGTCCAACGTGATCATGACGCCGCATTGCTCAAGCGCGACCGACGGCGCCCGCGACCGTCGCTTTAACGCCGTGGCCGGCAATCTCGACCGCTATGCGCGCGGCGAAGGGTTGGCGAACGTGGTATTGCGGACCTGAGAGGGGCTCCAATGGCCGACGACATCGCCTTTCTACCGGCAACCCGGCTGATCGAGCTGTACCGCGCCAGGACGCTGTCGCCGGTCGAAGTCATCGAATCGACCCTGCGCCGGCTCGAAGCCTATGAGGGCGCGGTCAACGCCTTTGTCCTCTACGACCCCGACAGCGCGATGGCGGCGGCGCGCGAATCCGAGGCGCGCTGGCACCGGGGCGCGCCGATCGGGCTGCTCGACGGGGTGCCGGTGGCGATCAAGGACACCCAGTTGACCCGCGGCTGGCCGCGGCGCGTCGGCTCGCGCACGATCGACCCCGACCAGGCCTGGACCGAGGACGCGCCATCGACCGCGCGGCTGCGGGCAGCGGGCGCGCTGTTTTTCGGCAAGACCACGACGCCCGAGTTCGGCTGGAAGGGGGCGACCGACTCGCCGTTGACCGGGGTCACCCGCAACCCGTGGAACCTGGAGCGGACCCCGGGCGGTTCGAGCGGCGGCAGTGCGGTCGCGGTGCTCGCTGGGCTGTGCCCGCTCGCGGTCGGCACCGACGCCGGCGGCTCGATCCGCATCCCGGCGTCGTTCAGCGGCATCTTCGGGCTAAAGCCGAATTTCGGCCGGGTCGCGGTGTACCCGCCCTCGGCGTTCGGCGACGTTGCCCATGTCGGGCCGATGAGCCGCACGGTCGACGATTCGGCATTGATGCTCGACGCGATGAAGGGCCCGGATTCGCGCGACTGGTACAGCCTGCCCGATGACGGCATCGCCTATCGCCACCGGGTGCGCGAGGGCTCGCTCAAGGGCAAGCGGGTGGCCCTGTCGCCGAGCCTTGGGTATCACGAGCCAACGCCGGAAGTCCGCGCGGCGGTCGAACGCGCGGCCCAGATCTACGCCGACCTAGGCGCCGTAGTCGAACCCGCCGACCCGTTCGCCGAGACGCCGCAGCCGGTGTTCATGACTCTGGCGCTCGGCGGGTTCTGGGCCTTGTTGCGCGGGATGACGCCGGCTCAAGTCGCGGTGATGGACCCCGCCCTGGTCGCGACTTGCCGGCAGGGCCAGGCGGTTACCCAGGAGCAGTTCGTCGAGGCGATCGGCAAGCGCGTCGCGCTCGGCGTCCGGCTGCGTCAGTTCTTCGACCGCTACGATTTGCTGCTGTCGCCGACCATGCCGATCCCGGCCGCCTATGCCGATCCGCGCGACGATGGTTCGCCGGACCCGACCAATTCGTGGAATTGGGTCACCTATACCTACCCGTTCAACCTGACCAAGAACCCGTCCGCCTCGATCCCGTGCGGCGTCGCCGACGGGTTGCCGATCGGTCTGATGGTGACCGGGCCGCTTTACGACGATCTCGGCGTATTACAGGCCTGCCGCGCCTACGAGGCGGCGATCGGCGCGGCCTGGCCGAGCCCCGGCCTCGACGCCCGCCTCGCCGCGATCGCCGCTCCCGCCGACGCCGCGGTCAAGGCCAAGATCAGGCCGGTGCTCGCATTGTCATAAACCGGCGCTATAGTGCCGCCTCCCCACACCGACCGAACGAGGAGGCCACAGATGGAGCTGTATACCGCCGGTACCGGCAACGGGCAGCGTGCCGCGATCACCGTCAACGAGTGCGGCGTGTCCTGCAAGATCCATGTGCTCAATCTCGGGCAGGGCGATCAGAAGGCGGCCGATTACGTAAAGCTCAATCCGACCGCGCGCATTCCCACCCTGATCGACCCTGACGGTCCGGGCGGCAAGCCGCTGATCGTGACCCAGTCCTGGGCGGTCCTGATGTATCTGTGCGAGAAGACCGGCAAGTTCCTGCCGGCCGACCCGGTGGCGCGGGTGCGCATGTTCCAGTGGATGGCGGAGGGCGCGGCCGATTACGCCTCGGTCAACCAGACCATCTTCTTCCTCGGCGCGCGCATGCCGGAAAAGGTGCCGGAATCGGCGATCAAGTTCTACGAGGACCGGTTCGTCAATCTGTGGCGCTTCGCCGACGCGCAGCTCGCCCAGACGCAATACCTCGCCTGTGACGAGATCACCGCCGCCGATCTCGCGGTCTACCCGATCTATGCCGGCCGCAAGGCGCTCCCCGACAACGCCGGCCTCAACCATCTTAAGGCGTGGGGCGACAAGGTTGGCGCGCGCCCGGGCGTGCAAAAGGGCATGAAGCTCGAAATCTGAGCGTCCCGTCACTGCGAGGCGTCCGCGGGGCAACGAAGCAATCTCGATGGGAGGGTCCCAATCGGCACGAGATTGCTTCGCCGCGCTCGCGATGACGGCCGTTCGGCGGCGCCGGATGGGCGGCGGCGAGTGAACATATTTCCGCGTAGGGTGGGCGCGTGACCAAGGGACTCAAGGCGGCGTGGCTCCTGGTCGCGCTGGCGGCGCCGGTCGCGGCGGCAAGCGCGGCGCCGTCGCAGCCTTGGGTCGAGTTCGCCGCCGATAGCAGTCTCTCGGTGCGCCAGATCGTCGATCGCGGCGCGGCCTGTCCGCGATCGACCGTCGACGGCGCCGCCGTCGCGATGGCGCGGCGCGGCATCGCCGACGACAAGTTCCCGATCGAGGTATGCGAGGCGATTGCACCGCTGGCGACCGCCCGGCTCGCCGTCGGCGACCGGGCGCTGCCGGTCGTTCCGGCCGCGGCCCGGCGCGTGGTCGTGCTTGGCGATACCGGCTGCCGGCTCGCCGGCCGGGCGGTGCAGGATTGCAATGACCCGGTGGCGTGGCCGTTCGCGACGATCGCCCGGCGCGCCGCCGCGCGAAAGCCGGATCTGGTGATCCATGTCGGCGACTATTACTACCGCGAGAATACCTGCCCCGCCGGGCGGGCGGGTTGCGCCGGCAGCCCGTACGGCGACAACTGGCCGGTGTGGCAGGCCGAGTTTTTCGATCCCGCCGCGCCGCTGCTCGCCGCCGCCCCCTGGGTCATGGTGCGCGGCAACCACGAATCGTGCCGCCGTGGCGGACGTGGCTGGTTTCGCCTGCTCGACCCGCGTCCGCTCGCCGGCGACTGCGCCGACATGACCGAACCCTACCGGGTCTCGGCCGGCGGGCTGAACTTGCTGATGTTCGACAGCGCCGATGCCGACGATTTCAAGGCCGACGAGAAAAAAATCGCCGCCTATGCCGCTCAGTTCACCAGATTATTGTCGGGCGCCCCGGCGCATTCGTGGCTGTTGACCCACCGGCCGGTCTGGGCCCAGGCGCAGGGCGATCTGGGGGGACTGACGACCAATCTGACGCAACAGGCGTCGATCCGCGGCCTGGTGCCGGACACCCTCGATATGGTCGTCGCCGGACATCTGCACATCTTCGCCGGCTACGAATTCGGCCCCGGCCGTCCCGCCCAATTGATCGTCGGCACCGGCGGCGACAGATTGCTGCCACTCGCCAAGACGCCGATCGTCGGCGCCGAGATCGACGGCATGGCGATCCGCAAGGGCATCGCCTTCGAGCGCTTCGGCTATTTCGTCATGGAGCGCGCCGGCGATGGCTGGGACGGCGTGTTCTATGGGGTAGACGACGCGGTGCTGGCGCGCTGCCGGGTAGCCGGGCGAGATCTCGACTGTCGCTGACGCAATTCGTGCTGGCGCCGACCCGCCGCTCCGCACGGAGCGAAATCCTCCGGCGATCCGATGCGATGGTTGATCGCACGGTGCCGAAGCGACACAAGTTTGAAGACGCCGCGCCGCGGTTTCGCGCGGCTTACGATATCGGCGTAGCGCCGGTACTGGCGTTCTACCTTGCCCTTCGGATCAAAAGGGGACACTCTGCCCGCTCAGGACTTGACTATGCTGTGGAGCGTAGCCGAGCTCGAGGGGTCGATTGGGCATGTGTGGGGAGAGAGCGGCGAGGAGTCGTCGCGCCGTATCGGCGCGCTGTCGACTGCTCGACCCGGCAAGGGCGACCGGCGCGCCGCGGCGCGTTGAGCCCGCGCGAGCGGTCGCGCGGTGCATGAAGTTCCTGTCGGCCGCGGCACTTGCCTGCGTGGTGATCGTCGCCGCCGGGGCTGTGCGGCCCGCCGAGGCGGAGACGGTGCGCCAGCTCGTCTATCGGGTCATGCACACGACCTACGGCGATATCGGCACCTACAGCAACACCGTCGCGGCGGCCGGCGATACGACGACGGTCAAGACCAGCGTGCATTTCAAGGTCAGCGTCCTCGGCATGGTCATGCACCGGCAGGACGCCGAACGGACCGAGCGCTGGAAGGGCAACCGCCTCGTCTACTTTCACGGTGTGACCGACAAGAACGGCAAGGTCACCGAGATCAACGGCGAGGCGCGCGGCGACGACTTTGTCATCACCTCGCCGTTCGGCACGATCAAGGCCCCGGCCTCGATCCGCCCGGCTAACCCGTGGTCGCTGAATTCGTTGCAAACCAATGCGATGATGCGCGTCGACACCGGCAAGGTCGAAGCGGTGCGGGTTGGCGGCGGGCACGAGACGATGGTGCAGATCGGCGGTATCGCCATCCCCACCCGCGAATATCAGATCGGCGGGACCCAGCATTTCAAGGTCTGGATGGATCGGCACGACGTGCCGGTTAAATTCGCCGTCGATGAAGAGGGCGGCCAGGTGGTGTTTTCGCTGCAGCGCTGACCGGCGGCGCGTGCGCCGCCGGCGCATAGGTTCTTTTGGAACTTGTTTAAAAATGTTATCCTATGGGGTCGGGTTATAGCCGGTGCCGAGGAGGAACCGCCTGGTGGGTGCGTCGACCCCTGTTCATTCGGCACGGCAGCGGTGGTCGCTCGACAGCCTCGATTGGGAAGCGATTCGACGGACTCGCGATGCTCGCGACGAGGACTTTTTCTATCTCGTCGCCGCGGCGTCGTTCATGGAGATCACGACCGATCGCTATACCAGAAACCTGATCGATAAATTCGCCGGCGACGACGAGATCACCACTTGGCTCGAGCGGCACTGGCTCCCCGAGGAATTGCAGCACGGCGAGGCGTTGCGCCGCTATGTCCGCACCGCCTGGCCGCAATTCGACTGGGACCGGGTCTACGCGGCCTTCATCGACGAATTCGAGACGTATTGCGGCGCCGAGAAGCTCGAACCCACTCGCAGCCGCGAGATGGCGTCGCGCTGCGTTGTCGAGATGGGTACGGCGAGCTTCTACACGACGTTGAGCCGGACCAGCCGCGAGCCGGTGCTCGCGATGCTGGCGCGGCGCATCGCCGAGGACGAGATCCGCCACTACAAATATTTCTATCGCTATTTCCGCCGCTATCAGCAGACCGAACCGGCGAACCGCCGCCACGTCGCCGCCGCGATATGGAACCGGCTGCGCATGATCGACGGCGAGGACAACGCGGTCGCGATCAAGCACCTGTACGCGGCGCGGCACCCCGGCAAGGCTTTCGACCGCAAGGTCTACAATCATATCAGGCGCGGGTCGAAAGAATTGATCGGGCGGCAATTCCCGCTTCGGATGAGCGTACGGATGCTGCTCCGGCCGCTCAGCCTCGGCCGCCGCGCGCAGCACATCGTCGCCCCGCTCGCCGAGGCGGTGCTCCGGCGCGTGGTGTCGTAGGCTACGTCGGGCCGCGCCCGCGCAGCCGGAACGCGGCGCCGACCAGGGTGATCCCGAACAGCAGCGCATAGATGCCGAGCCACCAGGCCAGCGCGATCACCCCGGCCGTGGGCTGCAGCAACAGCACGACTCCCAGCACGATCGACAAGAACCCGCTCAGGATCAGCAGCAGATCGCCATGCTGACGCAACATCGCGAGTCCCGCGGTCAGCAAGGCGGCGCCGGTCAGCAATGCCCAGATCGCGATCGCATAGATGAACACGATCAGCGCCACCCCGGGGAACACTAGCGCGAACCCGGCGAGCACGATGTCGAGCACCGCCTCCAGCAATAGCGGCCATGAGCGTCCGTGCCGCCGCGCGGCGCGCTGGGCCGCGATCAGGGAAAACACCCCGTCGATCAGCGCATAGGCGGCAAACAGCAGTACCAATGCCGCCGCGGTGATCGCCGGCCACAGGATCGCGATCAGGCCGAACGCGATCGCGGCAACTCCGCGCACCGCCAGCGCCCACCAATTGTTGATCAGGACGGTTACCATGTCGCGCTCCCTCCCCTATCCGCCGTCTAGAATGGTGGAAAAGTCATGTCATGGGTACTCCGACGCGATCTCCGCGGGTGGTTTCGCCACGCGACCGCTCTTGCCTATAGGCGGCAATCGCGAAACCCGCTAAGAGGCTTGAAGCTGCGTTTTGGGCGAGGCGTGAATTGGCCGTGATCAGCGAAGCGACGATCGCATACGTCGCCGGAATTGCCGCCGAGGCGGAACGGATCGAGACCCCGTGCGGGGACGGCTCGATGGTCTGGCGCAAATGGGGCAGCGGTCCGCCGCTGGTGCTGTTGCATGGCGGTTACGGCTCGTGGACGCATTGGATACGCAACGTATTGCCGCTGTCGCGGCGGTTCACCGTGTTCGCCTGCGACCTGCCAGGGCTCGGCGAGTCGGCGACCCCGCCCGAGCCGTGGACCGCCCAGGGGCTGGCCGCGATCATCGTCGACGGGCTGACCCGCATCGTGCCCCCGGGGGCGCCCTATCATCTCGCCGGGTTTTCGTTTGGCGGGGTGATCGGCGGCAATGTCGCCGCCCAGCTCGGCGGCCGGCTGCGCGGCTTTACCGTGGTCGGTTCGAACGGGCTTGGGCTCGAGCGCTCGCCGACTCCGCTCGAGCGGGTGCCCGCCAATGCTGGCGAGGCCGAGGAATTCGCGGCCCACCGCTATAATCTGAACCAGCTGATGATCGCCGATCCGGACAAGATCGACGAGCTGGCGTTGTGGCTGCAAAAGACCAACCATGCCCGCGCCCGGATGCGGAGCCGCCGCTTCTCGCGCTCGGGTGCCCTGGTCGAGGCGCTGCCGCTGATCACCGCGCGGATCGACGGGATCTGGGGCGAGCGTGACGCCACCGCCTATCCCCATGTCGACGAGCGCGCCCGCATCTTACGCGGCTTCCAGCCCGCCGCCCGGTTCGCGGTGGTGCCCGGCGCCGGCCATTGGGTGCAGTTCGAGGCGGCCGACCGCTTCAACCAATTGCTCGCCGAATTCGCCGCCGGGTGAGTCGGCGGGCGATTGCGTCGTAGCGGTCGAGCCAGTTCGCGACGGCACGCCCTCAGGCGCGATCGCCTTAAGAAATCCGCTTCCCCCGGGCCTGTCCCGGGGGTCCGCGCGTCCTCCCCGAAAATTCGTGGGTAGCCGGGACAAGCCCGGCCAAAGCGATAAAGGGGCTGGTCGGATACCGAGCCATCACTGGCATCAATAACCAAATTCATCGGCCCGGTCATTCCGGGACGGCCCACGGGCCGGACCCGGAACCCAGGCACACGGACGAACGCGGTCGTGGCACAGCCGGCATTCCAAAACCCATCTGCCGGGTTCGCGTGCAGTCACGCGCCCCGGAATGACCGCGACGGGGCAATCCTAGTGGTGCGGCAGCTGCACCAAGAGGAAAAATCCGTTGACGGTCAACAGGCTCGCCAATATCGACAGGATCCCGCTCAACCCCAGCAGCCACCACGACCCGGCGACGATGGCGACCGAGCCGAGCACGATCGCGATCTGGAACAACGCCTCGGCGAATTCGAAATTGGGGTTCTGCGCGGTGGCGTGTGCGCGGATCGCTTCCCACTCCTTGGCCTTGGCGAGCAGCTCCTTCTTGCCGTCGCCGGTGGCGGGTTCGCTCTCGTAGCGCGCGGCGGTGTCGCGATAGCGCTTGACCAGCGCCGTCGCCTTGGTGGTTTCGACGGCGGGCAGGGTGCCCGCGCTCATCTGCATCTCCAGCAGATCAGCGGTGGTCTGCAAGTAAATCTGCCGCAGATACTTCGCCTGATAGAACGCGTAGGTATCGGAGGCGTGGATGTTGGCGCTCAGCATCTCCTTGGTCGCGTTGCCGCCGCCCAAGGTGGCGATCGCCAGCAGCATCGCGGTGACGCCGAGATAGACCGCGGCGAGCCTGCGAAACGCATCGACGCTAAGGTGATGATGGCCCGTGCCGTGCTCGTGAATGTGCTCGGCGATTTCCGTCGCTTCCACTGCTTCCTCGCTGCGATTTGTAATGGTTGGTCAGGTAGGATGGGTCTCGCCGGTCTCGGCCGGGCCGGCCGCTCAAATCCGCTCGACCGGGATTGGCCGACACTTTAGCATGGCCGGCGCCGGCGTGACAGAATCGCGGGTAGCCGCGGTGCCGCGCGGTGGCGATTGGGCGGCGCGACAGCGAGAAGGTGCGAGAAGCGCGCGATCATGGATATCGCTCAGTACATTGCCGAAAACGGCGCGTATTTCTATGTGATCGCGTTTTTATGGACCTTTCTTGAAGGCGAGACGGTGATCCTGTTCGCCGGGGTCGCCGCGGCGCAGGGGCTGCTCGATCCGACATTGTTGCTGGTCACGGCCTGGCTCGGCAGCTTCTGCGGCGACCAGTGCTATTTCTGGCTCGGCCGTAATTTCGGGGTGCGGCTGCTCGACCGCTATCCGCGTTGGCGCCAGCATGTCGATACGCCGCTGCGCTGGCTGGAAAAGTACAATGCCGGGTTCATCCTCAGCTTTCGCTTCATCTATGGGGTGCGCAATTTCTCGTCGTTCGCGATGGGGATGAGCGCGGTCAGGTGGCAGCGCTTTCTGTGGCTGAATTTCGTCGCCGCCGGGCTGTGGGCGGCGAGCTTTGTCGGCGCCGGCTATTTCCTCGGTCACGCGTTAAAGGCCGTGCTCGGCGATATCGTGCGCTCGTTCAGCATCGCGATGCTGGGGGTGATCGTCGCCGTCTCGCTCGGCGTGTGGCTGCTGCACCGGGTGCAGCGGCGGCGGCAGTTGCGGGTGCCGCCCGGCGCCAAGATCGTGATCCCGCCGCCCTGAACAGACCCTCTACCGCCGGCGATCTCCGAACCGAGGCTACGCGGCGATCTCGATCGGCGTGCCGACCGCCAGCCGCAATGTCTCCGAGGCACGCCCCTGGTTGACCGCGATCTCAGCCAGCCCGTTCGAGTTCACGTACCAGAACGGCGTGCCCTCGGGCACCGCCGAAAAGATGGCGGCCGGCGCGATCTCGTGCCCGCCGGCGACCAGCCGCGCCGTCATCGGCACGCGGTCGCCGCGCAACCCGCTCAGCGCGTTGCCGTAATGGTCGATATAGGCGATCTCGGCGAGGTCGTCGGGCCAGACGGGAAACCGCGTGATCGCTACCGGCCGCCCCAGGCTCGCCGCGGTCTCGCCGCGGGCGAGGCGCGCCGCGACCGGCGCGAACAAGTCGCGGCCGTGAAAGCTCGCCGACAATGCCGGCGGCCGCCAGGTGATCTCCAGCACACGCGACTCCGTGGCGCGGCGGGTGACGATCTCGAACAAACCGTTATCCGGTCCGACATAGACGCGTCCGTCGGCCTCGACGATCAGCGCGCGCCGGTCGCCGCCGACCCCCGGATCGACCACCGACAGCAATACGCTGCCGGCGGGAAACCACGCCGCGTAGGCGGCGAGCAGGTAGGCGGCCGGCTTCGGTTGCCCCGCCGGTAGGTCGGCGAACAGCGAGACCACCGGGATTCCCGGCGCCGTCTGCCGCAACACGGCGTCGACCTGGCCGGTATAGGGGCCGGCGAGCCCGAAATCGGTGAACAGCACGATCATCGCCAAACTACAGCATGTCGGGTTCGACGACGCCACCCTCGGTCGATACCGCGCCAAGGGACCCGCGCACCTTGTTGAACCCCGGCGTTCGTCATCTCGGGCATTGCTCTACCCTCAGGCAAAACTTCGCACCGCCCAGGCCGAGTCCTTGCAAAGAGGGACTGTTGCGGTATGGTTCTGAATACGGGGGATCAAGAGTGGGGGATGCGATGAAACGGCTCGTCCTGATTGCCGGCTTGCTGGCGGCGATCGTGCAGCCGGTGGCGCCGGCGGCGGCGGCCAGCGGCGCCTGCTATTCGCAAGCGGCGATGGAGGCGGACCAGGCGATTCGCTTCGTGACCGACGTGATGGTCGTCAGCTCGGCCTGCCAGGACACGATCTACGGCGAATTTCGCATGCGCAACAAGGACCCGATCATCGCCTATCAAAAGGCGCTGATCGCCCATTTCCGCGGCGCTTCGAGGTTCGATTCGTGGAACACCGCGCTCGCCAACGAGGCCTCGCGCAAGCAGGGCGGGATGCCGACGGTGCAGCTCTGCCAGCAGGCGGCGCCGCTGATGAACCAGGCGAAATCGCTCGACCCCAAGGGTTTCCGCGCCTACGCCGCGGCCCAGGCGGTGTCGATGTCGGCGCAATACACCAAATGCGGCAAGTGACGGCCTGAACCGGGTCCCGCGCCGACGCCAGCCTCTGGTCAGCGCGGCGTCGCGTGCGCCAGCCGCGCGACGCCGAGCAGCCCTAATCCCGACAGGGCGGCCATGAACAGATAGGCGCGCCCGCCGAGGCTGGCGTAGAGCGTGCCCGCGCCCAGCATGACGAGACCGCTGCCAAGCCCGGCCGACACCGCCGCGTACAGCGCTTGAGCGCTCGCCGCGGCATTGGCCGGAACGGTGCGGGCGAGGAAGTACATCGCGCCCAGATGGGCGGCGCCGAACGTGAACGCATGCAATAGCTGCAGACCGGCGGTCGCCGGCAATCCGGTGACGATCCCGGCGAGGCCCCAGCGGACGATCCCGGCGCCGCCGGCGAGGCCCATCAGCCCGAGCGGCCCGATCCGCGCCAAGAGGCGCCCGCCCAGCCAGAACAGCACGATCTCGGCGGCGACCCCCTCGGCCCACAGACAGCCGATGACCGGGTCGGAATACCCGAGGGTCCGCCAATACAACGTGCCGAACCCGTAATAGAGCTGGTGGCTCGACTGCAACGCCGCGGCGGCGGCGACGAACAGCCAGAACCGCCGATCGGCCGTGAACCGGCCCAGCGCGGCCCAGCGCGACGGGCCGGCGGGGCGCGGCTGCGATACCGGCACCGCGAGGCAGGAGAGCCACAGCAGTCCCATCGCGCCGAGCACCAGCATCAGCACCCGGTTGCTTTCCAATTCAGTCGCCGGCGCGGCGGCGAGGATCGCGCCGCTGGCGATCGCGGCGACGATAAAGCTGACCGAGCCCCACACCCGGATGCGGCCGTAATCGAGCCCGTCCCGGCGCACCGCCGACAGGGTGACGCTGTCGCCGAGCGGCATCAGCGCCGATTGGGCCACTCCGGCCAGCATGTTGAGCCATAGCACCGCCCAGAACCCGGTCGCGTGCCACAGCGCGCCATAGGCGAGGCAGGCGGCGGCGGCGAGCACGATCATGACCGCGCGGCGGCGCCCGAGCCGGTCGGCCAGCGCGCCGATCGCCGGGGTGATCGCCACCTTGGCCCACAGCGCGGCGGCGAACACGGTGGCGATCTCCTGCGTGCCGAGGCCGCGGCCGGCCAGCCATACCGGCCAGAACGGCAATTGGATGCCGACGACGAGAAAGCTCGCGGCATAGAAAATCGCCAGCCGTGCCGGGGCGCGTGACAAAAATGGCGGCAACCCCGACATGATCATGACAATTGTCTCGACGATCCGCCCCTTCGTGCCTATCTCGCGAAGGTGCTAGTGGATTTGAACCAGGCAAGCGCGCTGGTGTCGGTGATCATCATCGACATCGTGCTCGCCGGCGACAATGCGATCGTCGTTGGCATGGCCGCGGCCGGGTTGCCGGCGGCGCGGCGTCGGCGCGTGATCCTGCTCGGGATCGCCGCGGCGACGGTGTTGCGCATCCTGTTCGCGTCCGTCGCCATGCAACTCCTCGCGATCATCGGGTTGTCGCTCGCCGGCGGCGTGCTGCTGCTGTGGGTTGCCTGGAAGATGTATCGCGAGCTGCGCCCAGTGCACGACCAGGGGCGTCAAGACCCGCCTCGCGGCGCGCGCGGCGATGGCCCGGCGGCGATGCCTCCGCCGGCGCCCGGCAAGTCGACCGGGCAGGCGATGCTGCAGATCGTCGTCGCCGATCTGTCGATGTCGCTCGACAACGTAATCGCGGTCGCCGGGGTCGCCAGCCATTCCGAGCCGTGGATATTGGTCGTCGGTCTGGCTCTGTCGGTCGCGCTGATGGGCGTCGCGTCGACCTATATCGCGCGGCTGCTCGAGCGCCTGCCGTGGATCGCCTGGATCGGGCTCGGCATCATCACCTTTGTCGCGTTGCGCATGATCTGGGGCGGCGGGACCGAGATCCTGAACCACGCCGCCTGGGTGGCGTCGCCGCGCCTCTGACGGGCATTCGCTCAGGCGGGGATCACCAGTTGGGTCTGGGTCACCATCGCGACGAGCCGTCCGTCCGCGCCGGTGATCCGCGTCTGCCACACCATCGTCCGGCGCCCGCGATGCAGCGGCGTCGCCTCGCCGGTGACCCGGGTGCCGAGCGGCGCCGCGGCGAGGAAATTGGTCTTGCTCTCGATCGTCGTGGTCCGCGCGCCCTCGGGCAGGTTCAGCATCGTGCCGGTCGCGCCGAGCGTGTCGGCGAAGGCCATGATCGCGCCGCCGTGCAACACCGCCGGCTCGGTGCACAAATCCTCCCGCACGGTCAGTACGGCGACCACCCGGTCGGGCGCGGCGGCGGTGAATTCGATCCCGAGCAATTTGGCGTGGGGCAGCATTCGCGCGTTGAGGCGGGCGGCGGTGTCCATCTGGGTTCTCCTTGATCGCGCCCCGGCATGCTCTTATTCATCGTACTCTTATCCGCGCGGATGCGTCGCGGGAGAACAAGATGATCGATCACGCGATCGAGGGACCGAGCGCCTGGCGGCGGCGCGACCTCAACGCCGAGGATTACCGGGTCGCTCTGTCGCCCGCCTGCCTCGACGAGATCGCTCGCGCGGTCGACGAATTGCGCGCCTATCCCTTGCCTGCGATCGTGCGCCAGCCCGGTGATTTCGACCTGCCGACCTGCCGCGCGGCGATGGAGGAGGCGCGGCATATCCTCGACGCCGGAATCGGGTTCGCGATCGTCGACCGGCTGCCGCTCGATCGCATGAGCGCCGACGAGGCGATCGCGGTCTATTGGCTGTTGGCGTCGATGATCGCGCGGCCGGTCGCGCAAAAGCTCGACGGCACCCTGATCTACGACGTGCTCGACACCGGCCGGGCGGCGTTGCCCGGGTCGGGGGTGCGGCCGGACCAGACCAACATCGAGCTCAAGTTCCACAACGACAATTCCTACAACACGACTCCGCCCGATTATGTCGGCCTGTTGTGCCTGCGCACCGCGCGGCGGGGCGGACGCAGCCGCGTGTTCAGCTTTCACACCGCGCACAATCTGCTGCGTGCGGCGCAGCCCGACCTGCTGGCGCGGCTCTACCGACCGTTCTGGTTCGACCGCCAGCGCGAGTTCCATGCCGGCGAGGAACCGGTCTTCGCCGCGCCGGTGTTCGAGGATTCCGCGTTGACGTCAAACGGGCCGTTGCTTGCCCGCTTCAGCGCGCACCAGATCCGCGGCGGCTACGCGGTCAGTCAATCTCTTGGGGGCGAGCCGATCGACAACGCGGGCGCGGCGGCGATGGCGGCCTTGCTCGATCTGTTCGACGATCCCGACCTGTCGGTCGAGTTCGCGCTCGAACCCGGCCAGATGCAGTTCCTCCACAACCGCGCGATCGGCCACGCCCGCACCGAGTTCGAGGACCACCCCGAGCCCGAGCGCCGCCGCCACCTGGTGCGGCTATGGCTGCGCGACCGGGGCCGCCGCGCCTATCCCGGGGAACCGCATGCTGCGGGTCGGAAATGAGACCTCGCTTGGGCATATCGGGCGGGCGCGGATGAAAAGACTTATCGGCGTCCTTGTCGCGCTGGCGCTTGGCGGCTGCTCGCTGCTGTCGCTCGCGCCCGCGCTCGACAGCAACGCCATCGACTATCATCAGGTCGTCGAAGACGTGACCAATAATATGCTGGTCACTAACATTTTGCGGGCGAGGGACCACGCGCCGCTGCATTACAGCGATCTGTCGATTGTACGCGGCTCGGTCCAGGCGGCGGCGGCTATCCAGGCGAGTTTGCCGTTCGGACCGCTGCACGGGACGAACGTGCGCGATAGCCTGCAACTCGGCAACGTCTCGATCCAAAGTACGCCGAGCTTCGATCTCGGCACCCTCGATACCGCGGATTTCACCAAGGGCATCCTGACCCCGATAAGCGGCGACATCATAAAATATTTCCTTGATCAGGGCCTTAATCGGCACTTGGTGTTTCTGCTCTTTTTCGAAGGCATCAAGGGGTATTCGGGGGATATAAAAATCCACGGAGAAATCGTCCACGTGAGCCCGGGAGACAAGATCGTCAACTCTCCCGACAGGGTGAAGGATTTTCATACCTATTTGGCGATTGCGAATGAGGAATCGCAAGGATTGTACGGCAATTCCTATCAAGAACTGCGGATGGTCGGTAAAGAGTTCCATTTGAACATGGCGGCGGCGTATAAAGAGATAGCGGGGTTGGATCCCCACAAGGTTCGCCTATACAGCGACGCGAAAACCGGGAAATTCGCACTCTACGCGGTCTCGCCCGATCAAAAATCGGTTCTTTGCCGATACCTTCGTACCGAAAGTATCGGCGGCGACATCAACGCAAACGAACACCGCGGCTTAACATCGGATCGGTTCAAGGTATTCGGTCTGTCCCAAACCCGCCTTCCGCTGCACCGGCCGTCGGCGGTTTGCACCGATCCGGAAGTGATCGTCGATTCGGCTTCCGCCGCCAGCGATATCGTGCTGTTCCCCCGTTCGCCGCAGGGTATCCTGGAATATCTCGGGGCGTTGTTGCGGCTGCAAGAACGCGAGCGCCGTACAATTACGCTTAGTCCCGATCCGGCGACCGGGCACTTGTTTTCATTGTCGAATCAGCCCGAGGGAGCACGGTTCAGCGTCAAATATCGGGGCGCGACATATTATGTAAATTCCGAAAGCGAACGCGATCATTCGCTTGCGGTTCTCGGATTGCTCAATCAATTGTTCAACCTATATAAATCCAGCAAGGACATCCCGACGACCCGCACCGTCAATATTGCCCCATAGCCGCGCCGGTCTTGTTTCGCCGGACGGACCTCGGGCTAAACACTCCACCAGTAGCGGGTCAGGTGAAAGAAGATCGGCGCGGCGAAGATCACCGAGTCGAGCCGGTCGAGCATGCCGCCGTGGCCCTCGATCATCCAGCCCCAATCCTTGACGCCGCGGTCGCGCTTGATCGCCGACATCACGAGGCCGCCGCAAAAACCGGCGATGGTGATGACAAATGCCATCACCGCGGCGTGAAACGGTCCGAACGGGGTCAGCCACCATAACGCGGCGCCGAGCGCGGTAGCACTGATTATGCCGCCGGCGAACCCCTCGACCGTCTTGCCCGGCGACAGCCGCGGCGCGATGCGGTGGCGGCCGAGCAGTTTGCCCCAGACGTATTGCAATACGTCGCTCGCCTGCACCACCAGTACCAGGAACGCGACCAGCAATATCTTTCGTCCGTCGAATTCGGGGATCGGCAGGGTCAGCAACGCCGGCACGTGCGACAGGCAGAACACCGCGATCATCAGCCCCCACTGCAACTCCGCGATGCGGGCCATGAAGCTCGTGGTGTCGCCGCGCGACGCCGCGACTACCGGCAATAAGAGAAACACGTAAACCGGGATGAAGATCGAAAACAGCCCGTACCACTCGATCCAGACCAAATAGTACTGGATCGGCAACACGACAAAGAAAGCGGCGGCGAGCGCCCAATGGTCGCCGCGCCGGGTGCGGGTCAGGGTCAGAAACTCGCGCAACCCGGCGAACGACGCGACCGCGAACAACACGATCACGCCGGGCTTCCCCGCCGCGAAGGCGATCCCGATCAGCGCGACCATGACCCACCAGGCCCGCAGGCGAGCGTTGAGATTGTCGATAACGGGATTGGGCGTCGGGCTGGGGCCGGCCGTCGCGTAACGCCGCGCCAAGACGTATCCCACGAGCGAGGCGGCCGCCAGCACCGTGACGATGCCGCCGAACAGGGCCAGGGTCTGCTCGCCAGCGGTCATACCGTCTCCTCCGCTTCCGGTGCCAAGGCGAGCAAGGCGGCGCGGCTGCGCTCGCGGAACGGCATGCTGCCCTCGCCGTCACCCAATACGATCGGGGCGCCGAACGTGACCGTGCACAACAATGGCACCGGCACGAACTCGCCCTTCGGCAACACCCGGTTCAGATTGTCGATCCACACCGGCACCAATTCGATGTCGGGGCGCCGTCGGGCGAGGCGGTAGAGTCCGCTCTTGAACGGCAATAGCGGCGCCTCGGTGGTGTTGCGGGTGCCCTCGGGAAACAGGATCAGCGAGGCGCCGGCATCGAGCGCGGCGAGCAATGGCGCGGTCGGGTCCTTCTCGCGGGTCGCCGCCTCGCGCTCGACCAGGACCGCGCCGAACACCCGCTCGCCGAAAAACCGGCGCAGGCCATGCCCCCAATAATCGGCCGCCGCGACCGGCCGGGTCAGCCGCCGCGACGCCGCCGGCAACACGGTCCAGATCAACACGAAATCGCCGTGGCTGCGGTGATTGGCGAAATAGATGCGCGGCCGCTGCTCGGGCAGGCAGCCCCGCCATTCGCCGCGCACCCCGGTGATCAGCCGCGCCAGCCCGGTGACGCCAGCGGCGAGCGCGCGCTCGATCATCGCGCCCGCGCCGCGGCGAGCCCGGCGCGGATTCGGTTGGCGATCGTCCATGCCAGCAGGGCGGCGACAACCGGCATCAGCCAGAACACGAAATCGGGCAGCCTGGCGGTGACCGCGACCACCAGGCCGAGCAGGCCGAACACGACCGCGCGGTCGCTCTTGCCCATCGGCCCCTGGTATTGCCGCGCGACCCCGATCATCGGCCCGAGCGCGCCGGCGAATTCGCTGGCGATCGCCAATACGACGACGATTCCGACCCACCCCGGCCCGAAGGGAGCCACCAGCGCGAACGGCGCGTACAACGCAGCGTCGGACACGACGTCGCCCAACTCGTTCAGATACGCCCCGAGGTCCGATTTCTGCCCGAACTCGCGCGCCAGCATGCCGTCGACCGCGTTCAGCGCCATCCGCGCCAAGAGCCACAACCCGATCAGGATGAACAGCGGCCGCCACGCGGCGAGCCAAGCCACCAACCCCCCGATCGCCACCGACCCCAACGCGGCGGCGATCGTGACCTGGTTCGCCGTGACCCCCGCCCCCGCCAGCCGGCCGACCAGCGGGCGCAGCATCCCCTGGAACCGCGGCTTGAGCTGATAAACGGTCAGCATGAAGGCTTCGGGCGGAGTACCGCCGTCAGTCGCCGTTCGACCCGATCATCGGGCATCAAATGCGCCCCCGCCAGACAACGTCATCATATTGCCGTCTTGCCGTGCCATCTTGCAAATCGATGTCGGTGAGCGCGCGACGGGCTCGTGAGCCTGTTAAAAGGCTGATAAAAACAGGCATAACAGGCAAGCGCGGAGGACCGAACCGGGTCGACTTGTGCTACACATTGGCGCTCGGAAAGGACCCAAGATGCCCGATACCCATCCCGCCAATATCGACATCGCCGCCGCGCTCGCAGAGGCGACGGAACTTTATTGCGCGCGCAATCCGAACAGCCGCGCCCAGTACGAGGCGGCGTGCGCGGCCTTGCCCGGCGGCAACACCCGCTCGGCGATCTATGCCGACCCGTTTCCGCTGACCATGGTGCGCGGCGCGGGCGCGCATCTGTGGGATGCCGACGGCCACGAATATGTCGATTTCCTCAGCGAATTCACCGCCGGGCTGTTCGGCCATTCGCACCCGGCGATCCGCAAGGCGATCGATGCCGCGCTCGACGGCGGCATCAATTTCGGCGCGCACGGCCCGGCCGAGGCGCGCTTCGCCCAGGCGATCTGCGACCGCTTCCCGTCGATCGAGTTGGTGCGCTTCACCAATTCGGGTACCGAGGCCAACATGATGGCGGTCGGCGCGGCGTGCGCGATGACTGGGCATAAGAAGATCCTGGTGTTCGCCGGCGGCTACCACGGCGGGGTGTTCTACTTTCGCGGCAAGGGCAGCAAGATCAACGCGCCGTTCGATTATCTGCTCGGCGAATACAACGATACTGAGGGGACGCGCGCGTTGGTCGCGCCGCATCGCGGCGACCTCGCTGCGATTCTTATCGAGCCGATGCTCGGCGGCGGCGGCTGCATCCCGGCCACCCGCGAATTCCTCGCCGCGTTGCGCGCGCTCGCGACCGAAACCGGCGCTGTCCTCATCTTCGACGAGGTGATGACCTCGCGTCTGGCGCCCGGCGGGCTGCAGCAGGTGCACAACGTCATCCCCGACATGACCACGCTCGGCAAATACGTCGGCGGCGGCATGAGCTTCGGCGCGTTTGGCGGGCGCGCCGATCTGATGGAATGGTTCGACCCGCGTCGCGCCGACGGGTTCCAGCACGCCGGCACCTTCAATAACAACGTGCTGACCATGAACGCCGGGTATGTCGGGTTGAGCGAGGTCTTCACGCCGGCGCGGGCGGTTGCGCTCAACGATTTCGGCGACGGCCTGCGCGAGCGGCTCAACGCGGTGGTGCGGCGGCACGGGCTGGCGATGCAGTTCACCGGGCTTGGCTCGATGATCGGGGTGCACATGACCGCCCGCCCGATCCGCAACGCCGCCGACGCGGCGATGGGTCATGCCGGGCTGCTCGATCTGTTCTATTTCGACCTGGTCGCGCGCGGGATCTGGTTCGCCAAGCGCGGCATGATGGCGTTGTCGATCGCGCTCGACGGCGGTGACGGCGACCGCCTCGCCGCCGCGGTCGAGGAATTCGCCGAGACCCGCGCGCCGCTGTTTGGAGGCTTGTCATGAGCGAGACGCGCGGCAGTCCCAGCCGCGGTCCCAGGGGCAACGATCGGGTCGCGTATCACAACGGGCGCATCGTGCCCGAGCGGGAAGTCGTCGTGCCGTTCCGCGACCGGGGCTTCAAATACGGTGACGCTGCCTTCGACATGACCCGCACCTTCGAGGGGCGGCCGTTCAAGCTCGCCGCGCATGTCGATCGGCTGTACCGCTCGCTGCGCTATCTGCGCATCGACCCCGGTCTGAGCCCGGCCGAGATGGTGTCGGTCAGCGAGGAGGTGCTCGATCGCAACCGTCATTTCCTGACTCCCGAGACCGATTACTGGCTCGGCCAGCGCGTCTCGCGCGGGGTCGACGCGGTCGGCGACGAAGGGTGGGAGCAGACCGGCCCGACCGTGATCGTCGAGTGCATCCCGCTGCCGTTGAAATCGCGCGCGCGGCTGTTTCGCGACGGCATCGACATCGTCGTGCCGCCGATCCGGCGGGTCTCGCCGGATGCGCTCAGCCCACGCGCCAAGACGCACAATTATCTGAACCTGATCACCGCCGATCTCGAAGCCAAGGCGCACGACCCCGAGGCGTGGTCGGTATTGCTCGACGCCAACGGCCACCTCGCCGAGGGGATCGGCAGCAATGTCTTTATCGTCCGCGACGGCGCGGTGCTGACCCCGCACGAGCGCTGGGTATTGCCGGGGATCAGCCGCGAAACCGTGCTCGAACTGTGCGGCAAGCTCGATATTCCGTGTCGCGAGGCCGATCTCGACCTCTACGACGCGGCCACCGCCGACGAGGTCTTCATGAGCTCGACCAGCCTGTGCCTGTGCCCGGTGCGCAGCATCGGCGGTCGCGCCATGCCCGCGCCGATCCCTGGGCCGATCACGCAGCGGCTGATCGCCGCCTATGCCGACAGCGTCGGCTGCGACTTCGTCGCGCAATACCTCGCCCATCTGGCCTGAATTGGCCCGGGCGCCGAGCAACCGCCGCAGAAACCAACAAGGGGGCCGAGGCCCCCTTGTTCATCGATGACCGATCGTCCGGTCAGTACTTTCCGCTGGCCTTCGGACCCGGCAGCCGCTCCGGCGATGGTGCCGGCCCGGGGGCGGGCGCCGGCATCGGCGCGGGCATCGCGGCCGGAGCCGGGGCGGGCGCCGGCGCGGGCTTCGGCTTGCGATGGACGACCTTCTTCTTGGCGGGGTGATGCACCGGCGGCTTGTGCGAGACGCGGTGATGGGCCGCGTGCCTGCGCGGCTTTGGCGCCATCGCTCGGCGCGGCGGCGGCGCGCTCGGCACCACGTAGGGCTGCTCGGCGATCGGCGGTGGGGCCGGAGTGATCATCGGCGCCGGCGCCGGCGGCGGTGTCGGGCTCGAACAGGCAGCCAGCGCGGCCAGGACGCCGGCAACCAAAAATGGCCGTAGGATTTTCACGACGGGTTCTCCCCTTAAAAAAATGAGCCGGCATCCAAGCCAGTTTTTTGCACATAACACTTCCCCCCACCCGACAGAAGCGGCGAAGTGACACGTCTGGTAGCTGTTATTGCGACAAGCACTTGCGGCCTCCGACCCGCGCGAAACCGACCCGGCGGCGGGTGCCCGATACCGAATCGGCTGGCGGATCGGCGCGTTTTATCGGCCCTTCCCGCGCCCGGCGGGAGTGGGTATCCGAACTATGCGCGCGGCGCGATATGGCGCAGCCGGTATTGCGCCTCGACCGTGGCCGGGCCGTCGCTGGAAACGATGTCGCGCCCGATCAGATCGATCAGATGGGCCAGCACCGAGCGCCCGGCGGCGCGGCGCAATGACGGGTTGAGGCCGACATACAGCCGCTCGACCATTAGGTCGATCTGCCCGATGCCCGATCTGAGGCAATCGATAATGCCGGCCTCGCGCTCGCGGCGGTGGGCGATAAAGGCGCGGACATGACGCTGCGGCTCGGTGATCGCCGGCCCGTGGGTCGGCCAGTAGACCGCGTCGGGCCGGACGAGCAGCTTGTCGAGCGAGGCCATGTAGGCGGCCATGTCGCCGTCGGGCGGCGCGATCACGCTGGTCGACCAGCCCATCACATGGTCGCCGCTGAACAGGATGCCGGCATCGGGCAGGGCAAAGCACAGATGGTTCGAGGTATGTCCCGGCGTGTGCACCGTTTCGAACCGCCAGTTCTTGCCGACGACCTCGCCGCCGTCCTTGACCACGATATCGGGGGTGAAATCCCAGTCGCCGCCTTCCTCGATCTGCGGCCCGTCGCGCCGGCCGCCGGCATGCGGGCCGAAGCCGTAAGTCGGGGCACCGGTCGCCTGCTTGAGCGGTCTGGCCGCCGGCGAGTGGTCGCGATGGGTGTGGGTTACCAGGATATGGGTCACGGTTTCGCCGGAGAGGCTCGCCATCAGCGCTTCGACATGCTCGGCGAGGTCGGGGCCGGGGTCGATCACCGCGACCTCGCCTTCGCCGATCACATAGGTGCCGGTGCCCTTGAAGGTGAACGGCCCGGGGTTGTTGGCGACGATGCGGCGCACCCCCGGCGCGACCGGCTCGAGCCGACCGTATTCGAAGGCGATGTCGCGGCGGTACGGGATATCGACGGGCATGGGCGGGCATCTCCGGCGGCGTTAGGGTAGGATATCGGGCCGAATCCGATTCCGCGCCAGCGGAAACTGCTCCAGCGGAAAATGCTATAGAGGCGGACAATGAAGCTCACATTCGACGTCGACTGCACGCCCGAGGAATTGCGCGCGTTCTTCGGCCTGCCGGATGTCAAGCCGATGCAGGACGAACTGCTGAAGGAGGTCGAGGCGCGACTGCGCGCGAACCTCGCCGCGCTCGATCCCGAGACGATGCTGAAGAATTGGCTGCCGGCCGGACTCAAGGGATTCGAGCAGCTTCAGGAGATGTTCCTCAACCAGATGGGCAGGAGCGGGGGCGAGCGGAAATAGTCATGCCGACGGCTGGCGGCCGCATATTGCTGGCGCGGCACGGCGAGACGGAGTGGAATCTCGCGCGGCGCTACCAGGGCTGGGGCGACTCGCCGCTGACCGAGCGCGGTGTCGCGCAAGCGCGGGCGATCGGCCGGCACTTGCGCCAAATGCCCGAGGCCGCGACGGCCGAAATCGTCGCCAGCCCGACCGGCAGGGCGCGCCGCAGCGCCGAGATCATCGCCGAGGCGCTCGGCCGGGCCGGGGAATTGCGGCTCGACGAGCGCCTGCGCGAAATCTCGATCGGGTCGTGGGACGGGCTCGACCGCGACCAGATCGCCGCGCTCGCGCCGGGCATCTTCGACGGCGACGGCCGTCACGAGTGGTACTTCCGCACGCCCGACGGCGAGACCTACGACGATTTCGCTGGCCGCGTCGCCGCCTGGCTCGACGAGACCAGGGGACGGACGATCATCGCCGTCGCCCACGGCATCGTCACCCGGGTCATGCGCGGCCTCTACGCCGGCTTGCCGCGCGCGACCGCGCTGAGCCTGCCGGTGCCGCAGGACCGCATCTTTCGCCTCGCCGGCGGCACGATCGAGGAAGTCGCGATCGGTTGAAGCATGTTCCGTGCGTCCTTCGAGACGTGCCTAACGGTGCTCCCCAGGGTAACCTGTCTATTTGATAATATTATAGAAAATACGTCATCCTGAGGAGCCTGCGCGGCAGGCGTCTCGAAGGACGCACCGGGCCGGAAATGACTGCCGCGACCCGCGCTACAGGGGCCGCGGCACCAGCCTGTGGCGCGGTGACACCAGCTCGTCCTGCATCTCGATCAGGGCCAATTCATGGCGGCCCCGGCGCGATGTCGCCTCGATCACCGCGTAGATCGCCGCCGCGGCCGCGGCGAGGGCGTCGGGCAGGCTCTCGCCGCGCAGCAGCCGCGCCAGGAACAGCGAGGCGGTGACATCGCCGCAGCCGTTGAGCGTGACCGGCAGGCGCGGCGTCTCTACCGCCCAGCTGCCATCCGGTCCCGAAGCCACCATCGCGATCCGGTCGGATGCGGTTTCCACGCTGGTGATCAGCGCGATCTTGGGCCCCAGTCGTCGCAAGGCGGCGGCGGCTGCGACCACCTCGCCGAGGCCCGCGAGCCGCCGCCCGGTCAGGAATTCGAGCTCGAAGAGGTTCGGCGTCACGATGTCGGCCAGCGCGAGGGCGCGGTCGCGAAAGAATTCGGCGATGCCCGGCTCGACATAGGAACCGGTGTCGGTGTCGCCGATCACCGGGTCGCAGCAAAACAGCGCCCGCGGGTTGGCTTCCTTGATCCGGGCGACGATGTCGAGCAATACCGGCCCGGTCTCGGCCGATCCGAGATAACCGGACAGGATCGCGTCGCAATGCGCCAACACGCCGAGATCGGCGATCCCCTCGAACAGGGTCGCGACCTCGTGCGCGGCGACCACCGACCCGCGCCAGCGCCCGTGTCCGGTGTGGTTGGAGAAGGCGACAGTGTCGAGCGACCACGCCTCGCAGCCGAGCCGCTGCAATGGGAACACCGATGCGGCGTTGCCGACATGCCCGTAGGCGACGCGCGACTGGACCGACAGGACGGTCGGCATCAGCGATGTCGGTCGAGCGTATCGAACACGCGCTTCAGGCTGAGGAAGACGATCAGACCGCACGCGCCGAACAGGCCGATACCGGCATCGTGCAGGCTGCCTTCGCCCGAGGCGGCGGCGAGGAACAGCCCGCCGAGGCCGATCAGCGCGAATAACGGGATCACGAGCGCCAGATTCGGCATGTCGTCGACCAATAGAAAACTCCGCCCGCTCGCGGAGCCGCCATCGAGAAAATGCTTCAGCCGCAGAAACAGTAGCGCGAGCGCGGCGAGGCTGAGGATCAGCCCGCAATCGTAATCGCCGGGACCGCCGCCGTGGCTGGCGAAAAAGGCGCCGCCGATCGTCAGCAGCCCGAGTCCGATCAGTTGTGCCCAGAAGGCGAGCCAGGCGCCGTACCCGATCCCTGCATCCGGCTGCGCGGTATGCTGTGCGTCCATCGCGTTCGCGCTCGGGAAGTGCATCAGTTTGAATTAGCGGCAGCGCGAGGCAGGCGCGGCTTGTAAGTGCCGCGTGCCCTGGGCGCTTCCTCGCGAGCGTCGATCAGTGCGACGATATCCTCCATCGACCAAAGTCGGGTCTCGATCCCAGCCGCCATTGCAGGCGTCATTCTGAGCGTCTTGTGGGTACGAACGAAATTGTAGAACACGAAGTAGAGCGCCAGCGCGTGGCAGTGGTTTTCGACGCGCTTGCTGAATGCGTTTGTCAGGCGCGTGAACCGGCGGACGCCCATGCGGATCGTCAGGTTGTGGCGCTCAACGTAGCTCGTGCTGATGTGTTTCGGGTCTGGGTTGCCAGTCACAGCGGCTTTGCGAGCGCCGACGCATTCGGTCGGGCTGTAGCGTCGCGCCGCTTCCGGCGACGCAGAAGGCGCGCCGTACAGTTTTATGAGCATCGAATAGTCGATGTCCGCGCCGAACGCTTCCTCCACCGCCCGCAGGTAGGGCGTATGCCCGTCAGTCGTCAGTTGCATGCGGGTTGTTACGCGCTGGCGAAGGTCGTCCATCAGGTCGAGGGCATAGTCGGCATCCCGACCGCCGACTTTCCACGACACGATCAGTTTGCTGTCGGCATCGAGCGCGGTCCACGTCCAGATATCGCCAGCTTGGGCGGGCGCGGCCTTCGCGGTGGCGACGTTCTTCGCCTTCGCGTAGCAGAGCGACCAAACCTCGTCGCACTGGACGCGCTTGCTCTGAACGCCACGAACCGCGCGATCGTGGAACTCGGCGCAAGCGTTCCCGGCATCCTGCAACAGCTTGTCGATGGTGTTGAATGAAACGTCGACGACGCGGCTGATCGATCGCATCGACGAGCCTTCGCAGAGCATGGCAAGGATTTGCGCGCGTTTGGCGAGGGGCAACTTGTTCATGCCCCTATTATATCTAGCTAATTGACATTATCAAGCATTATATTCAGTTTCCTGCGAGGATTTCGTTGAATGCCTCACCATCGAAATCGGTGCCCGTAAAGGGTGGCCCCGCATAGGGAACGAACACCGGAAAGCCGTTTTTTGCTATCCAATGTTCGCCCCTGGGGTTGGTGCTTCCCTCCATGGGCTGGAAGTCTTGACCGCGAAGGATGCCACGTCCGGCGATCACGGAGATTTTCTCGCCCACAACACTACGCGAGCTGAAGTTCCGCAGTGAAATTCATCCGAGAGCGTGATCGCGTGATTTTCAGGTCGCTTGCTGCATATCGCTGACGAGCTTTCGCATCCGCATAGCGTGGGATGAACGCAAGGAGCGCATCAGAAAGGGCAGCCTCGAAGTCGGCTTGCTTCTCGTCGGGGCCAACGATGAAATGGAAGCCAGGAAGGTCGTCAGACTTAAGGTGATAAGAGCCATCGGCGCGCTGCTCGCCGCTGAGTTCCACTCTCGTCTTTCTCGTATCCATCAGATCACCCTCCTCCACCGAGCAGCAGCAGCCCGTTTTGCGATATCCTGGCGCTCGCCACTCGTTAAGCTCTCAGCCCGCGCCTTTGCGCCGGCGATCCCACTCCGCACCTTCCCAGAAGGTGGCTTGCCTTCCTCCTCGGTTTCTCCCGTCGCGATCCGCGCGACGGTGATTGCACAGCCGATTACGTCGGCCGGCCGCTTCTCGCCACGCGGTCCACGCGGCATCACATAACTCGCAAACGTTTGCGTGTCGTCTCGGTCATGCCATCCTCACTCCCAGCGAACGGCGTTGCCATTCTACGCATTCCCGGTTAACGCCGACTTAGTCCGACTCTGCCGGAAACTTTGGTGCAACAGGGAAAACATAGAGATTTCTCTCGCAGATTTCCACGGACAATCCGACGCAAAACCACGCAAAGCCACGCCAATGCGGCGATAGCTCGCAACTTCTGGCAATTCCCGGCATTGCCCGGAAACTCCAGTCGCAACCCGCGACAGAGTTTTTAGAGCCGCAAACTTCTGGGAAAAACCTGCGAACAACGGAATTTGATCGTGCACTCCGAGTTTGGCGAGATGATGACGACGAGTTGCGAGAGAGTCCGGCAGAAACTCTGAAGCTAAGTTTTAAAAGCCATCGCGGAATAAATTCCCTGTTTCAGACGTTGGCTCTGAGCCAACGTCTGGCGATTTCGCCCAATTTCAAACTGATGCACTACCCGCGCTCGCCCTCGCTCGATCGGAGCAACTATAACGTCGGGGCGCGTTGTACCACCGAGGATTTCCGATGGAGGCGATTTTTCGTCCCCGCCGCAGCCTGCTCTACATGCCGGGATCGAACCCGCGCGCGCTCGACAAGGCGCGCGGCCTGCCGGCTGACGGGCTGATCTTCGATCTCGAGGACGCGGTCGCGCCGGACGCCAAGGAAAGCGCCCGCGCGATCGTCGCGGCGGCCTTGAGGGTCGGCGGTTATCGCCCGCGCGAGGTGGTGGTGCGGGTCAACCCGCTCGATTCGGTCTGGGGCCAGGGCGATCTCGCGGCCGCCGCGACCCTGCCGATCGACGCGGTGCTGTTGCCCAAGGTGGAAAGCGCCGATCGGGTGCGGCTGATGGTCGAATTGCTCGACGCGCACGGCGCCTCGCCCGACCTCGCGGTGTGGTGCATGCTCGAAAACCCGCTCGGCATCCTCGCGTCGGCGCAGATCGCCGGCGCCAGTCCGCGGGTCGCGGCCCTGGTGCTCGGCACCTCGGACCTGACCGCCGATTTGCACGCGCTGGAGACGCGCGACCGGGCGCCGCTAATGACCGCGCTCGGCCTCGCGCTGCTGGCGGGGCGGGCCTATCGCCTCGCCGTGCTCGACGGCGTGCATCTCGACCTCGCCGACGACGAAGGCTTTGCCGCGGCGTGCCGACAGGGCCGCGCGCTCGGCTTCGACGGCAAGACCCTGATCCACCCGAACCAGATCGCGGCGGCCAACGCCGCGTTCGCCCCCGATGCCGGCGAAATCGCGCGGGCACACCGCGTCATCGCCGCGCACGAAGCGGCGAACGCCGCCGGCAAGGGGATTGTCGTGGTCGATGGCAGGCTGGTCGAAAACCTGCACGTCGAGGCGGCGCGCCGCACCGTCGCGCTGGCCGATGCGATCGCTGATCTCGGCGAGGGCGGTGGCTGATCCGGAAAATCGCCATAAAGGTGCGTCATTATCGGGACAGTTAACGCGGCTTCCGCGGAGGTCGAAGGCACGGCGGTTGGTGGCGGGGACTGTCGCCGCGGCGCGGGTAATTCCCGGTTATGTCGCTCGCGGACGAAGATTTTCCCTGCTGCGGCTGAAAAATTCCCTGCTCGGAATCCCTCACTAAGCACCGGAATCCATTAATTCCAGTCTGTTAGATACATTACGACGCGAATTTTCCTTGCTAACAGGCAATCAGCCGACTCCATACCCCTCCCCGGGTTTTGACCCGGAGAGGGGATGGTCGGGGTGCGCGAGCCGCGCTTGGGTCAGCCGCAGGCGACGCAGAAGCAGTCGCGTACGCCTTCCGGGAGGCGGCTTTCGCTCCAGCTCTTGCCGCCGTCTTGGGTGCCGAACACCTGGCCGACGCGGGAAACGCCATAGACCTGATTGGGGTCCTTGGGATGGACAATGACCCCCATCATCGTCGCGTCGGCCTTGATGCCGTGGTCGAAGCGCTTCCAGGTCTTGCCGACGTCTTCGCTCTTATAGATCGAGCCGTCGGTGCTGCGTGCCGCGGGGCTCAATGCCGCGTACATGGTCTTTGGGTCATGCGGCGAGGTGCGGATATCGCGCCCGTAGGTCAGCGGCGAAAAGCGGCCGATCTCCATGTCCGCCCAGGTCGTGCCGCTGTTGTCGCTGCGGAACAGGCCCATGCGGTTGGCCAGGAACACGGTATGCGGCGCCGCCGCGCTGCATGCCAGCGCATGGCCGTCGAGCATGCCTTCGATCTCGGTCTGGCTGCCGATCCGGCTCTTGTATTTCGGCTCTTCGCAAAAGCGGATCAGATCGGCGGTGCAGTCTTCCCAACTCTCGCCGCGGTTCTTGCTGCGCATCGCGCCGTTGGCTTCGAGCGTGGCGTAGACGTCGTCCGGGTTGCTCGGGTCGACATCGAGCCGCATGACCCGGCAGGCGAACGCCATGATGACGCGGTTGGGCAAACCGGGATCGCCGGTCTTTTTCCAACTGTCGCCGCCGTCGTCGCTGCGATACACCGCAGGCGGGGTGGCGCCGGCATAGATCGTCTTCGGGTTGTCGGGGTGGATGCAGATCGACCAGATGTCGGCTTCCTTGTCGGGCAGGCTCAGCCGTTCCCATTTGCCGCCGCGATTGGCGCTGCGGAAGGCGCCCTTTGTGGTGCCGAGATAGATCGTGTCGAGATCCTGCGGGTGCACGGTGATCGCGTGGACTTCGGCGCCCTCCGGCAGCCCGTTGGTGAGGTGCTCCCATTTGCCGCCGGTTTCCTGGCGGAAGATGCCGCCGAGCGCGCCGCTATGCGTCGCACCGATCGTGGCCGCCACGCCGGCGTAAACATGTGTTGTGCCCGCCATTGCTGTTTCCTCCATTCGCTCGAGTGTTCTGCCGCCGATCATAACGCGCTCGCCGCCAAAGTCACAAAAGTTCGCGGTGCTCGCGATCGATCGGTTATGTTCGCGCCAAACCGAAATGTGCGCGGGAGCGAGGGATGAGTGGAGATGGTGCGAGCCAACGGCGCAGAATGGGACGAAACGGGCCGGAGGTCTCGGCGATCGGGCTGGGCTGCATGTCGCTGTCCGGGGTCTACGGCACCAGCGACGACGCCGCGGCGGTCGAGTTCATCCACCAGGCGGTCGATCTCGGCGTCGATTTTCTCGATAGCTCCGACATGTACGGTTGGGGTCAGAACGAGGAGTTGCTCGGCCGGGCGTTGACGGGGCGGCGTGACAAAATCGTGCTCGCCAGCAAGTTCGGCCAGACCCGTCAGCCGGGCGGTGCCAACGGCGTCGACGGCCGGCCCGAATACATCCAACAGGCCTGCGAGGCGAGCCTCAAGCGGCTCGGGACCGAATACATCGATGTCTATTTCCAGCACCGGGTCGATCCCGCCGTTCCTGTCGAGGAGACGGTCGGCGGCATGGCCCGGCTGGTCGAGCAGGGCAAGGTGCGATTTCTCGGTTTGTGCGAGGCGCGGCCCGAGCGCATCCGGCGCGCCCATGCGGTCCATCCGATCGTCGCGGTGCAGAGCGAATATTCGCTATTGTATCGCGAGGAGGCGGAGGCGACGCGCGCGATGACGCGCGATCTCGGCATCTCGTTTGTCGCCTACGCCCCGCTCGGGCGCAGCCTGTTGGCCGGGGTCGTGCCCGATTTCGCCAATCTACAGCCCGGCGACACCCGCGCTCGCCATCCGCGCTTCGAGGGCGAGAATTTCGACAAGAACCGCGCCCTGGTCGAGCGGGTCGAGGCGATCGCCGCTGACAAAAGCTGCACCGTGGCGCAGCTCTGTCTCGCTTGGCTTTTGGCTCAAGGCGACGACGTGATCCCGATCCCCGGCACCAAGAATATCGGCCGGCTCAAGGAGAACCTCGGCGCGCTCGATGTGACGCTGACGCCGGAAGAGGCGGTCCAGATCGGCGAGGTGATTCCGGTCGGCGCGGCGGCCGGAACCCGCTATCCCGCCGGCGGGATGAAGGGCGTGTTCATCTAAGCGGCGCCGTCGGCACCCACCCCCAAATCGTCATTGCGGCGGAGGCCGGGATCCATTCCCGCCACGGATGCCGGCTTTCGCCGGTATGACGAGAACGTCACTCACGCGAAATCCACGATTTCGATCCAGTTGGGTTGCGTCCCCATCGGGCATTGCCGTAACGGGCTGAGCGCGCCGGTCGACGGATCGATCGCATGGACCGTCATCCCCGCCGAATCCATCCCGACCGACAACAGGAATTTCCCGCGCGGTTCGATCGCGAAGCCGCGCGGGGTCTTCTCGGTCGGGAAGCGGCCGATCGGGGTCAAAATGCCCTTGTCGGGGTCGATGCGAAAGCCGATCAGGCTGCTGGTCCGGCGCTCGGCGCCGTAGACAAAGCGCCCGTCCGGCGTCACATGGATATCGGACGCGGCGGGCCGCTCCTGGTATTCGCCGGTGCCGACGAATTGCAATTCGGTCAGGGTGCCCTTGTCCCTGTCCACCGCGTAGGTGCCCATCGTCGCGGTCGTCTCGGTCAGCAGATAGGCCCAGCGCCCGCTCGGATGGAAGGTCAGATGGCGCGGGCCGGCACCGGGTTTGGCGGCGATTTCGCCGGGGTTGTTCGGCGTTACCGTGCCGGTGGCCGGGTCGAACTTCAGCTGCAGCACGTGGCCCCCGTCGAGCACCGGCACGTAGACGTTCTTGTTGCCGGCATCGACGACGACGCAATGCGCCTTTGGCTGGGTGTCGAGCACCTGGGTCGCGGTGGCTCCGACGATCCCTCGCGCGTCGATCGGACAGATCGCGAGCTTGGCGCCGACATACGACGCGCCGAGCAGGAATTTGCCGGTGCGGTCGGTGTTGATGTAGGCCATCGCGTCGACCAGCGGCGTCTCCGCCAGATGGGTGAGGCGTCCGCTCGGCCGCTCGATCGCGAAGGTCGAGACCGGAAACGGCGCGCTGCGCAACTGCGCATAGAGGAAGCGCTTGTCCGGGCTTGTCGCCATCGGCAGGCTCGCCGGCGATGGCTTGTCGGTGCCCGGCACCGGCACCGTCTCGATCAGGTCGAGCGCGCCGCTGGCCCGGTCCATTGCCAGGACATGAATATCCTTGCTGCCCGCGTTCGATACGTAAACGACCGTTTTAGGCGAATTCTCAACCATGGTTCGCTCCCCCCCTAGCGTTGCAATTCGCGGGCGGCCCGCGCCGCCGGGCGCAAGGCGCAGTGCTGGAGCCAGTCCGCCGCCTTCGGCATCGCGGTAAAGTCGATCCGCGCCGGCCGCGCCCATGACAGGATGCTGGCGACGTTGAGATCGGCGACGGTGAAATTCTCGCCCAGCAGATAGGGCGTCCTACTCACCGCCCCATTGAGCACCGTGAGCGGGTGCGCAAGCTGGCGCTCGGCGTCGTCGGCGGCCGCGGCGTCGCGTTTGTCCTCGGGATAGACCGCGCGGTTGAACATCGCGGTCAAGACATGGCGCTCGATCTCGGTCATGCCCCACAGGCTCCACTGCCAGGTGCGTGCCTCGTCCTCGATCGAGGTCGGATAGAGCGTGCCCGAACCGTGTTTCTTGGCGAGGTAGAGGTTGATCGCCATCGATTCCCACAAGATGAACCCGTTGTCGTCGATCGCCGGAACGTGGCCGTTCGGGTTGATCGCAAGATAGGGTGGCAGCCGCGTCTCGCCGTTGGCGAAGTCGATCGGGACATTCTCGTAGTCGAGGCCCAATTCCTTCGCCAGCCACAATGCGCGAAAGGCGCGCGAGCGCGGGACGCCATAAATTTTCAAGATGGCCATTGCCGTCTCCTGTGCGGTTTGGCGGAGCCTCGCATGCCGGCGGGCGGCGGGCAATTGTGGTGGTATTCTCGGCGCCGGGAGAGGAGAGGACAGGACAGACGATGCCGCATCGCGTGGAAACGATCATGATCGCCGGCGCCCGAATTCGGATGTGGCGCGGCGGGTCGGGTCCGCCCTTGTTGTTCCTGCACGGCGCCGGCGGTCATCCCGGCTGGCGGCCGTTTATGGAAACATTGTCCCGCCGGTTCGAGATCGTGGTGCCGGAACACCCTGGTTTTGGCGGGTCGGACGACCCGGCTTGGCTCGATGAAATCGCCGATCTCGCCTATTTCCACCTCGATCTGATCGCCGCGCTGGGTCTCGACCGGGTTCATCTGATGGGCACCTCGCTGGGCGGTTGGGTCGCCGCCGAGATGGCGGTGCGCAATACCGCGCCCCTCGCCAGCCTGACCCTGGTCGGCGCGGTCGGGATCACCGCCGGCGGCAAGGCGATTCCCGACATTTTTCGCATGCCGGACGACGAGAATCTGCGGCGCTATTACGCCGACCCTGAACAGGCGGTGCGCCGGCTCGCCGACCTCGCCAAGGCCGACCAGAGTGTGATCGCGAAGAACCGCGCGACGGTCGCCCGGCTCGCTTACCGGCCGCGCTTTCATAATCCGGGCCTCGCCAAATGGCTGCACCGCATCGATGTGCCGACTCTGCTGCTGTGGGGCGAAAAGGATGGGCTGGTGCCGCCTGCCTTCGGCGAGGCCTATCGGGGCTTGATCCCCGGCGCCCGGCTGGTGATCCTGCCGGAGGCCGGGCACGCGCCGTACGAGGAGCAGGCGGACGCCTTCATCGCGGCGTTTGTCGAGTTCGCGGCGGCGTCGACGCCCGGAGAAGATGCATGACGATGACGATCATCGGGGCGGTCGTCGCCGCGATCTGGCTCTACCTATTGGCCTTCCGCGGTAGCTTCTGGCGTCTGCGATACCTGCCGGCGGCCGGCGAGGCGGCACCGGTGCGGTTGGTGGTCGCGGTGGTTCCGGCGCGGGACGAGGCCGAGGTGGTCGCGCGGATGCTCGCCTCGCTGTGGAGCCAGGACTATCCGGGGCTGTTGCACGTCGTTGTCGTCGACGATCACAGCAGCGACGGCACCGCCGCCGCGGCGCTTGACGCCGCCGGGGCGGCGGGCGCGGCGGACCGCCTGACCCTCGCCGTTTCCGCTCCGCTCCCCGAGGGGTGGAGCGGTAAATTGTGGGCGATGCGTCAGGGGATCGACATTGCCCGCCGGTGGCGGCCCGATTACCTGTTGCTGGCCGACGCCGATATCGTCCACGGCCGGCATAGTCTGCGCGATCTCGTCGCCCAAGCCGAGACCGGCGGCCGCGATCTCGTCTCGCTGATGGTCAGGCTTCATTGCCGCGGCTTGTGGGAGCGGCTGCTGATCCCGGCCTTTGTGTTCTTTTTCTTCAAGCTCTACCCGCCGCGTTGGGTCGCCGCGCCGCGGCGCGGCACCGCCGCGGCCGCCGGGGGCTGCATGCTGGTGCGGCTGCGGGCGCTCGACCGGATCGGTGGGATCGACAGCATCCGGCACGAGATCATCGACGATTGCGCGCTCGCGCGGCGGATCAAGGGCGGCGGCAGTATCTGGATCGGCGCGACCGCCGATTCCCACAGCATCCGCGAGTACCGTTCGTGGTGGCCGATTTGGGACATGGTCGCGCGCTGCGCCTTTGCCCAGCTCGGCTACTCGACGATCTTGCTGATCCTGGCCGTGGTGATGATGGCGGTGGTCTATCTGATACCGCCGCTGCTGCTGCTGTCGGGACATTCTTGGGCGATCGGGTTCGGCATCGCCGCGTGGCTGGCGATGAGCGCGACGTATCTCCCGATCCTGCGCCTCTATCGCTGCCCGCTTGCGCTGGCGCCGCTATTGCCGGTGACTGCATTGTTCTACGCCTCGGCGACGGTCGCCTCGGCGGTGCAGTTCTGGCGGGGCCGCGGCGGCAGGTGGAAAGGCCGCTTTCAGGCGACGTCGCCCGTCTAAGGGGCGGTACGGCTGGGGTTGCGATCCTCGGCGAGCGTGGCGACAAACCCGGGGTGACGGCGGCTGACGAGGTGGAGCAGGGCGGCACCGAGCCGGCGGAAGCCCTCGACCTGATGTTCCAGATAGCCGCAGCGAACCGGGCGGCCGACCAGGGCGTCGACGCCCGTGCGTGGAAACTCGGGATCATGCCGCATCGTTCCGAACAGCCAGTCCCACACCGGCAGAATGACGGCGAAATTGCATCCCATCGTGCGCGCGAAGGGCGGCCGTGCATGCTCGATGTCGTGGTGCAGGCGATGGTAGTGCGGCCCAACCAGCAAGCCGCCGCCGATCGCGCCAAACCTGGCCCTGACATTGGTGTGCGACAGGCTCTCAACAAGCCGGAACGCTATCATCACCAGCGGGTACTCGGCCGGCGCGACGCCGATCAGCATCGCGATCGAGCCGCTCCACACCGCGGCCAGGATGTCGTCGAGCACATGGTTGCGGTCGTCGCTCCACAGTGTCATCTGGCGCTGGTCGTGGTGCAGGCTGTGTAGTGCCCACCACCACGACACGCGGTGCTGCAGCCGATGTCGCCAGTATTCGCCGAGATCGATCACGACGATGTAGACGAGGAAAGTCACGAACGGCCAATCGCGCAGCGGCGGCAACATCTGCTCGATCTCGGCCGGGATGTACCCCTTGAACCGCAGATAGCCCTCGATCATCGCGCCGATCGGCGTCAGCAGCAGAAAGATGAGCGCGGGCACCACCCCGAGCCGGTGCACCAGCGTGTAGACGACATCGGTCCACACCGCCCGCCGCTCGCTCCACCGCTCCACCGGCCGCCACCATTCGAGCGGGCGGAACAGCAAGTAGGCCAGGCCGATTTCGAGCGCCCCGAACAGCGCGAACTCAACACTGTCGAACGCCTCCTCGGTCCAGTCCATCAGCCCCAGATGGTACAGCGCCGGCTGGACCACACTCTCGAAGGCGATGCCCTGTACCTGCTCCACCAGCCGCAGCAGCGCGTCGATCATCGGGCGCCTCCGAAATTCGGCCGATCAGTAGAAGAAGATCCCGTGCGGCGAGCGCCCGACCGGGATCGTCAGCTTGAGTGTGCCCGAGGCGAGCTCGATCACGCCGACCCAGGCACGCCAACGGCCGGTGACCCACAATTCGCGCCCGTCGGGCGTGAATACCATGTCGTCCGGCCCGCCGGGCGCCTGGATCGTGCCGGTCACGGCCAGGGAGTCGGCGTCGAGCGTCGAGATCGTCCCGGCGACCCGGTTGGAGACGAACAGCGTCTTGCCGTCGGGCGAGATCTGGAAGTTATGCGCCCCGCGGCCAGTCTGGATGCGGCGCAGGACGTTGCCGTCGCGAGGGTCGATCTCGACGATATGGTCGGAGCCCATGATCGCGACCAGCACCGTCCCGGAATTGCGCATCCATACGCCGGCCGGCTGCCGTCCGACCAGCATGGTCCACGCGGTCTTCCCCGAGGCGAGGTCGATCGCGGTCAAACTGTTGGTGCCTTGCAAGGTCACGAAGGCGGTGGTGCTGTCGGCGGAAAAGGCGATATGGCTCGGCATTGTCGCAGCCGGCAGGCGGTGTATGAGCTGATAGGTATCGGCGGCGTAGATGTCGACGCGGTCGAGCCGCAGCGAGTTCGAGACGAACCACTTACCGTCGGGGCTGAACCCGATCTGATACGGGTCGCTGATCTCCAGCCGCCATTTGATCGCGCCGGTCGTGCGGTCGATGAAGACCAGTTCGTCGCCGGTCGCCATCGCAATGATCAGGTATTGCTGGTCGGGGGTCAACGCCAGATGGTGCGGCGCCCGTCCGATATGAATGCGCGCGGTCTCGCGATAGGTATCGCCATCGATGACGCTGATCGAATCGTCGTTCGAGTTGAGGACGATCGCGGTTTTGCCCAGCGCCGTCGTAGACAATGCCGCGCAGGTGGCGAACGCGGCGCCGAGCAGCAGGCGCCTCGGAACGGCGAAGGTGCGCGCGAGGGACACGGCGGCGGATCGGGGCAAAGCTGGCGGGCCGCGCCCGCCCGGAATACGGCGCGGCGCCATAGATAAACCTTTGCCGATCGGGAAGAAAGCGCGTCGACCGATGCTGTCTCAGTTTGTAACTGGATGAATTTCTTGCGTCCTTCGACTGCTCGCTACGCTCACGCGCAGGATGAGGAATTTTCTTAATGCCATCAAATATATCCAGCCACATCCTAAGGGGCGCCCAGAGGGCGAATATTGACGGACGCAGGACGCTGCTGCGATGGACCCGTGGGTCCGGACCCTGATCCCGGGCGGGACGCGGGGATCGTTAATGCAGCCCTTGCGGCAGTGCCGAAATCGCCGCGTCGATCATCGCCGCGCCGCGCTGCGCGTCGAGCTCATCGGTGATCACCTGGCGCGCGGCCGCGATCGCGACATCGACCGCGGTCGCCCGGATCTCGTCGACGGCCTTGGCCTCGGCCTGGGCGATCCGCTCCTCCGCGAGACGCCGGCGCCGTTCCAGCGACTGATCAAGGTCGCGCGCCGCCTGCGTCGCGATGCGCTCGGCCTCGGCCCGGGCGTGCGCGATGATGGCCTGGGCGTCGCCGAGTGCCTCACGCTGCCGTGCCTGGTATTCGGCCAGCAGCCGCTCGGCCTCCTCGCGCAGTTTCCGCGCCTCGTCGAGTTCGGCGCGGATGCGCGCCGCCCGTTCATCGAGATTGCCGACGATCGCCCGCCGCGCCGGTTTCCACACCGCGGCGACGAAGATGACCGCGGCGATCAGCACCCAGAATTCCGGGTCGTGCAGCAGATACGCCATCAACGGGCTCGCTCGCTGACGGCGTTGTCGACCGCCGCAGTCAACCTGGCTGCGTCGGGCGGGGCGCCGGTCAGTTTCTCGACGACCGCCCGGCCGACATCGATGGCGATGCCGCGAATTTCGCCGACCGCTTCCTCTTTCATCGCGTCGATGCGCCGCTCGGCCGCCTCGATGTGCTCTGCCAGGGAGGCAGCCAGGTCGCGCTGGCGCTCGGCCGCCTCGGCGGCGATTCTGTCGGAGGCTTGTTTCAGCACCGACTGCGCCTCCGCCCTGGCTTCCGCCAGGGCTTTGTCATGCGCCGCCAATGCGGCCTCGGCCGTCGCCTTCAATTCGGCCGCGCGGGCGAGATCGCTGGCCCGCCGCTGCTGCCGGCCCTCGACCGCCGCGCGCAATTGCGGCAGCCCCCAAATCGCCATCACCACATAGAGCAGGATAAAGGTGATCGCGAGCCAGACCAGCTGCGGGACGAAATCGTGAAAGTGGAGCTGCGGCATGACCGGTGACCCAGACGGCGCGGTCTCAGAATACGAACAGAATCAGGAACGCGATGGCGAGGCCGAACAGCCCGGTGGCCTCGGCGAGGGCGAAGCCGAGGAACGCGAACGGCTGCACCTGCGCCTGGGCCGCTGGGTTGCGGGCGACCGAGCTGATCAGCGCCGAAAACACGTTGCCGATGCCGATGCCGGCGCCGACCAGCGCGATGCAGGCAAGGCCTGCCCCGATCATTTTGGCGGAAGCAAGATCCATGTCAGTTCCCCGTGTCCAAGAAGGCTGAAAGAAGGATGAAAGCAGTATAGCTCAGTGCAGGTGGATGGCGTCGCGCAGATAGAGGCAGGTCAGAATAGCGAAGACATAGGCCTGCAACACCGCGACCAGGAGTTCCAGCCCCATCAGCATGATGTTGACGCCGAGCGGCAGAATCGCGAGCACGCCGACGCTGGCGGCGAACCCGCCAAAGATCGCCAGCATCGTGTGCCCCGCCAGCATGTTGGCGAACAGCCGAATCGACAGCGTGAACGGGCGAATGAAATAGGACAGCAGCTCGATCGGCACCAGCAGCAGCAGCAATATTTTCGGCACCCCGTGCGGCACGAACAGGCTGAGGAAATGCAGCCCGTGGCGGGCCAGGCCGATGATCGTAACCCCGATGAACACAACCGCAGCCAGGGCGAAGGTGACGATGATGTGGCTGGTCACGGTGAAGCTGTAGGGGATCATCCCGAGCAGATTGGCGACCAGGATGAACATGAACAAGGTGAAGACGAACGGCAGATAGGGGCGCGCCTCGTGCCCGGCATTGGTGTCGATCATGTCGGCGATGAACTCGTAGCTCATCTCCGCCACCGATTGCCATCGCCCAGGCACCAGCGCGGCCCGCCGCGTGCCCAGCACCACCAGGGCGCTGACCACCAGTACCGTCACGACCATGAACAGGGCCGAGTTGGTGAACGAGACGTCGAGATTGCCGATATGGAGCGGGATGATCCGCGCGATCTCGAACTGCTCGAGAGGGCGAAGCTCTAGCGCCATGTCATTCCCCGTGGCTTCATGGCTCGCTGCTTCGCCCCTTGCCGTCCGAACCCGGCTGGTGATACCCGACCGCCGTGCTGGTGCCGAGGATCGCACGGTACACGTTGACCATACCCGCGCCGACCCCGAGAAAGAACAGCACGATCATCCCCCACGGCCGCGTCCCGACCCAGCGGTCGATGGCCCAGCCCAGCCCGGTCGCGACGACGATCGCGACCAGAAACTCCATCCCGATGCGGACGCCGAGAGCGAGACTCCGCTGCGACGCCGGATCGCTGCGTCCGACGCCCTGCGGCGCGGCGCTGCGCGCCCGAGCCCGCTCGATCCCCTCACCAAGGCGCGCCAGCGGATCCGGCTTGTCACCTTCGCTCATCGAGGACGCGTAACCAACACCAACACGATTCCGGCCGCCGCCGGCCGGAACGGCGCGCACCATAGGGGTGCGCTACCCCCCTGTCAAGCCGCGCCAGGCCGGATGGAATGGCGAAATAACGTGTAATCGCAACGGTATAGTAAGGCGTGGCAGGGTATCGCGGCCTGCGCCTACGCGGTTTGGCGCAATTCGGCGGCGCGGGCGAGATCGACCGAAACTAGTTGCGAGACGCCGCGTTCGGGCATCGTCACCCCGAACAGCCGATCCATCCGCGCCATCGTGATGCGGTGATGGGTAACCAGCAGAAACCGCGTGCCGGTCGCGTCCGCGATTTCGGCGACGAGGCGGCAGAACCGGTCGACATTGGCGTCGTCGAGCGCCGCGTCGACTTCGTCGAGCACACAGATCGGCGCCGGGTTGGTCAGGAACACGGCGAAGATCAGCGCGATCGCGGTCAGCGCCTGCTCGCCGCCCGACAACAACGATAATGCCTGCAGACGCTTGCCCGGCGGGCTCGCCATGATCTCGAGCCCGGCCTCGAGCGGATCGCTGTCGTCGGCGAAGGCGAGATGCGCCTTGCCGCCGCCGAACAGCCGCGTGAACAACTCGCTGAAATGGGCATTGAGCAGCTCGAACGCGGCGACTACCCGCTTGCGCCCCTCCTGGTCGAGCGCGCCGATGCCGCGGCGCAGGCGGGCGATGGCTTCGGTCAATTCGGCCCGCTCGCCGGTCAGGCCGCCGACGCGCGCCTCAACCTCTTCCGTCTCGGCCTCCGCGACCAGGTTGATCGGACCCATCGCGGCGCGCTCGCGCAGCAGGCGATCGAGCCGCGTCGTTGCCTCGACCTGGTCGGCCGGCGCGGCCTCCGCCTCGCGCTCGGCCAGTTCCGCCAAATCTTCCGGGACACCGCCGAGCCGCTCGGCGATTTCGGCGCGCAGCCGGGCAAGCATCTCGACGGCGCCGTCGTGCCGGGCTTCGAGGCGGGCGCACCGCTCGCGCGCCTCGGCCGATGCGATATCTGCCCGGCGCGCGCCGTCGCTGGCGACCCGCAATCGCGTCTCCGCCGCGGTCAGCGCATCCGCAGCGGCGCGGTGCTCCGCCGCGGCTCGCGCGCCGATCTGGGTCAGCGTCTCGCTCTCGGCCGCGATCACGGCCGGACGGGCATTCATCTCGGCGATCTGCCGGTCGAGCGCGGCCCGCCGCTCGACCAAGGTCGCATGCTGTGCCGCCGCCCCGGAATGACGCCGCCGCCACGCGCCTTCCTCCCCCAAGATCGAGTCGAGCCGGCGGTGACGCGCGGCGCTCTCCTGCGCGAGCCGGTCGAGCGCCGAACGCGCCTCGGCCTCGTGGCGCCGGGCCGACGTGGCTTGCGCCCGGGCCGCGTCGAGCCCGGCGCGAGCCAGGGACGCGGTGGGCAACATCGTAATCGCACGGTCGGTTTCGTCGGCCTGCGCTGCGATGTCGTCGAGTTCGGCGCGGAACTTGTCGACCGCCTCGCCGAGCGCGGTCAGGCGCGTCTCGGCCTCAATCGCGCGCCGGGTCAGCTCGGCTTCGCCGGCGCGGGCGCGTGAGAGGCTCTCCTCGCCGGCCCTGAGCGCGGCGACGGCGGCGTGCTCCGACGCGGCGGCGGACGCGCGCTCCGCGCGAGCGGTCGCGGCATCGGCCACCGCCCGCTCGCTCGCCGCTTTGGCGATCGCGACTTCCTCGGCGAGCGAGCCGAGCCGGTTGCGGTGGCGCAATTGCTGCGCTGCTGCCGATGGTCCCGCTGCGAGGCGGATGAACCCGTCCCACCGCCACAATCTGCCATCGCGGTCGACCAGACTCTGACCGGGGCTGAGGCGGGGCTGCAATTGCCAGCCCAGATCCTCGCTGTCGACCCATCCGGCCTGCGCCAATAGGCGGGTGAGCGCGGCGGGCGCGCCGATATCGTCGATCAGCCGATGGACCGGATCGGGCAATGGGGTTACCGAGGCGATCGGTTCAAGCTCGACCCACCCCGCCGAAGCTGGCTCGGCGGTGCCGTCAGCGGCGGCGATCAGCGGCGCCGACAGCTCGCCCTCGCACAACGCGGCGACGGCCGCCTCCAGGCCTTCCGGCACGCGCAATTGCGACAGCATCGACGGGATGGCCGAGTTGTCCCCCGAAGACTCGGCGGCGGTGAGCAGGCTCGCCAGCGCGTCGGCCTCGGCCTTGAGGCGGGCGAGGGCGTGCCCGGCGGTGAGAGCGAGATCGGCGGCTTCCGCCTCCGTTGCCTGGCAGCGGGACAAGTGCTCCGTACGGGCGGCGATCACCGCGCGGGCGGTTTCGATCGCGGCGACCGCCGCGGAGACCGCCGCCTTGGCCGCGGCCGATGCTCTCGGCGGCACCGACTCTCCGGCCAACGCGGCGAGCTGGCGCTCGCCGTCGGCAAGCCGTGCCTGCAACCGAGTCCGGCGCTCGGCGAGTTCGCGACATTGGCGGTCGAGCGCTGAGCGTCGCGCCTCGCCGGTGGCGCAGGCCTCGGTCATCTGCAATAGGCCGGTCTCAGCGTCGGTGAGGCGGGCGGTGGCCTGTTCGAGCCGAGCGGCGGCTTCCCCGCGCGCGGCGGCGTCGCGGCTTTCGCTGTGCTCAAGCGCCTGTCGTTCCGACGCGAGCCGGGACAGCGCGGCATCGCCGTCGGCGAGGTTGGCGTCCTCCCGCGCCATATCCGCCGCGAGCTGGCCGAGCAGCCGCTCGGCCTCGCCGCGCGCCGCGACGGTACGCACCAGCTCCTGCTCGAGCGCCTCGCGCGCGCGCGTCATGCGCTGCACGGCGGCGGCGGCGGCGGCCTCTTCCAGCCGCGATGCCGGCAAGGCCTCCTCGGCCTCGGCACGGTCGCGGCTCTCGGCCAGCGCATGCTCCATTGTCTCCGCCACCGCGCGCTCGGCGGCGCGCAATTCGGTCGCGACCGCTTCCGCCTCGGCCTCGGCGCCGTGCCAGCGCGAATCGAGCAATTGCGCCTCGGCGCGTCGGATCTGCTCGCCGAGCCGACGATAGCGCTGGGCCAGGCGCGCCTGTTTCCTCAGCCCGTCGAGCTGGCCGGCCAGGGTCGCGATCACGTCGTCGAGCCGGACCAGATTGTCCTCGGCCGCCCTCAGCTTCAGCTCGGCCTCGTGCCGGCGGGCATGCATCCCCGCGGTGCCGGCGGCGTCGTCGAGCAGGATCCGGCGCTCCGACGGCTTGGCGTTGATCAGCGCGGCGATGCGCCCCTGACCGATCAATGCTCCCGAATGCGGTCCGGTCGCGGCGTCGGCGAACAACAGTTGGACATCGCGGGCGCGGGCTTCGCGGCCGTTGATCCGGTAGGACGAGCCCGAGCTGCGTTCGAGCCGGCGGCCGATCTCGATCGCGTCGCGGTCGTTGAGCGTAAGCGGCCCATCGCGCCCGCTATTGTCCAGCGTCAGGGTGACCTCGGCGATATTGCGCGCCGGCCTGCCACCCGAGCCGGCGAAGATCACGTCGTCCATCTCGCCGCCCCGCAGGCGCTTCGCCGAGGCTTCGCCCATGACCCAGTGCAGCGCCTCGACGAGGTTCGACTTGCCGCAGCCGTTGGGGCCGACAATACCGGTCAGTCCCGGCGCGATCGTCAGTTCGGTCGGGTCGACAAAGGATTTGAACCCGACGAGACGAAGCCGCTCTACCTGCATCGCCCCGCTCGCGGATTGGCGCCGGCCATTGCGGTCATGATTTCGCCGCGAGCCGGGTCAGCAATTCGTCGAACGCTTCCGCGGTCGGGGCGCCGTCGAATTTGGTGCCGTTGACGAAAAAGCTCGGGGTCGAGGTGACGCTGAGCTTCTGTCCGGCGGCGAATCGACTCGCGATCACCTGGTCTTCGAGTTTTTTATCGGCGATGCAGGCGGTGAACTGGTTCTTGGTCATGCCGCCGAATTGCGCCAGCCGCTCCAGCGCCGCGCGGTAATCGCGCGCCGTGGCCCATTGCTCCTGCGCCTCGAAAAACGTCTCTGAAAAGGCGTAGAAGCGCTCGGGAGGAGCGCAGCGCGCGACCATCGCGGCGCGCAGCGCGGGCTCGTCGAGCGGATAGTCGCGCAACACCAGCTTGACCTTGCCGGTATCGATCCATTTCGCCTTGAGCTTGGGCAGTACGTCGGTCGTGAAATGCCGGCAGTGCGGGCAGGTCAGCGAGGCGTATTCAACGATCGTGATCGGCGCGTCCGGCTTGCCAAGGATACGATCGGCCGGGGTTAGCGCCAGCGCGGCGGCAGCCTCGGCCGGCGCCACGGACGGCGTCTGCGCGGCGGCCGGCGCGGCGCCCAGCAGCAACACAATCGCGACGACAGTGAACCACATTTCCCGCATCTAAGAGACCTCGCTACCAGATGTTGATTTTAGAGGGTTCGATCGAGCCACGCAACACTCACCAGGCACTTCGGTACGACGCTGGCGGGACCAAGCCTAACCGCGGTCTCGCGACGTGGTGATCACCGCGCGGCCGAGCCGCGCCAGCGCCTCGCGCAACTCCCCATCGGCGATGTCGGCGACTTGGATGTTGAGCATCTGTGCCTCCGCGGGGGGCAACGCGGCGGGCGCCGGGCGCGCCGGGGGTGGGGGGAGCGGCAATGGCCCCTGGGTCAGTGCCAGCCGCGTGATGGCCGCGCGCCCGAAGAACAGGTTGATGCGCTCGATGACGAGCGGAGCGCGATGCTGCACCTCAAGCGCCGCGGCGGAGGCGACCCGCAATTTCAATATCCCGTCGCGGGCGAGCGCGTCGGGCCAGGTCGTGGCGGCGAATTCGGGGCCGACGATCGACGCCCATCGCGATTTGAGGCGGGATAATATGCCGCCGCCGCTGCGCGCGATGATCGGGCCGGCGAGGCGCGAGGCGGCGACGCCGACCGCGCGCAAGCCAGGCTGCCGCTCGCGTTCGGGCGGCGGCGGGGCTACGCTGCTGGTGGTTTTCGGCTTTTGATCCGGCTGCCGCGTTCGTTCCATGACGTCGACCCGATCCGTCTTCCTGCCATCTTCGCGGCCGGCATCATCCCGGCCCGATCCCGCCGCGTTGCTCGCCTGGTACGACCGCCACCGTCGAATCCTGCCGTGGCGCGCGCCGCCCGGAGCCCGACCCGATCCCTACCGCGTCTGGCTCAGCGAGATCATGCTGCAACAGACGACGGTGGCGACGGTCGGCCCCTATTTTGACCGATTCGTGGCGCGTTGGCCCGAGGTTTCGGCGCTCGCGGCGGCCTCGCTCGACGAGGTGCTGCATCAATGGCAGGGGCTCGGCTACTACGCCCGCGCGCGCAACCTGCATGCCTGCGCGCGGGCAGTGGCGGCGCGCCACGGCGGCAAATTTCCCGAGGATGTCGCGCGATTGCGGGCATTGCCCGGCATCGGGGACTACACCGCGGCGGCGATTTCGGCGATCGCGTTCGACCGCCCGGCGGCGGCGGTCGACGGTAATGTTGAGCGGGTGATGGCGCGGGTTTATGCCGTCGGCGACAGATTGCCTGGGGTCAAGCCGCGGCTGAAGGCGCTTGCGACCGCGCTGGTGCCGGCCCGGCGGGCGGGCGATTTCGCGCAGGCGCTGATGGATCTCGGCGCGGTGATCTGCCCCCCCCGCCGGCCGCGCTGCGTGCTGTGCCCGTGGCGGGCCGACTGTGCCGCCGCCGCCGCCGGCATCGCCGAATCGCTGCCGGCGCGCGAGGACAAGAAGGAGCGCCCGTTGCGGCACGGCGTCGCCTTCTGGCTGACCCGAGACGATGGCGCGGTGCTGTTGCGGCGGCGCCCGGAGAAGGGGTTGCTCGGTGGCATGATCGAACTGCCGTCGACCCCGTGGCGCGACACGCCCTGGTCGATGGCGGAGGCGGTCGCGGCGGCGCCGGTCTCGGCGGTCGCCTGGACCAGCCTCCCCGGCGCGGTGCAGCATGGCTTCACCCATTTCCGGCTCGAACTGGCGGTGATGGCGGGCTTCGCTGGAGCACCTCATGCGGGCATCTGGGCTCAGCCGCGCGACCTTGGCGACCATGCGTTGCCGACCTTGATGAAAAAGCTGGCGGCCTACGCGCGCTCGGTTCTAGCCTAGCATTTCGCTGGTTTCAAAGCGAGGCGAAGCAATCTTGCTTCGGCGGCTTTCGCTCTTCGCGATACCGCCGGGCGCTATTTCTTTTTGCGCCCCTTCTTCTCGTCGATACCGGAGACGCCCTCGCGGCGCGCCAATTCGGCGGCGACTTTTTCGGGCGAGACGCCGGATTCGGCCCACAGCACGAGCAGGTGGTACAGCACGTCTGCGCTTTCACCGGTCAGTGCCTCGGAGTCGCCGCGCACCCCTTCAATGACCGCCTCGACCGCCTCCTCGCCGAATTTCTGCGCGATCTTGACCCGGCCGCGCGCTAGCAGCCTGGCGGTATAGGAGCTTTCCGGGTCGGCGCCACGGCGCGACTGGATCACCCGCCACAGACGGTCGAGAGTCTCGCCCAGTTCCGGCTTTTGGCCAGCCATGCTACGGCCGGACCGGAATGCCGCTGGCGGCGAGATGGGCTTTCGCCTCGCCGATGCGGAACGTGCCGAAATGAAAGATCGAGGCGGCGAGCACCGCGGTGGCGTGGCCGTCGCGGATGCCCTGGACGAGGTGGTCCAGGGTGCCGACCCCGCCCGAGGCGATCACCGGCACCCGCACCGCATCGGCGACCGCGCGGGTCAGCGCGATGTCGAACCCGGATTTGGTGCCGTCGCGATCCATCGAGGTCAGCAGGATCTCGCCGGCCCCGTAATCGGTCAGCCGGCATGCCCAATCGACCGCATCGAGCGCGGTCGGGCGACGACCGCCATGCGTGAAGACGCCCCATTTGCCGGGGCCGGTCTGTTTGGCGTCGATCGCAGCGACGATGCACTGGGTGCCGAATTTTTGCGCCGCCTCGCGCACGAATTCGGGCCGGGCGACCGCGGCGGTATTGATCGACACCTTGTCGGCGCCGGCCAGCAAGAGGCGGCGGATGTCGTCGACCGTGCGCACGCCGCCACCCACGGTCAGCGGCATAAAGCATTGGTCGGCGGTGCGGCTGACCAATTCGTACAACGTATCGCGGCCTTCGTGGCTCGCGGTGATGTCGAGAAAGCACAATTCGTCGGCGCCCTCGCGATCATAGATGCGCGCCTGCGCCACCGGGTCGCCGGCATCGATCAGATCGACGAAGTTGATGCCCTTGACGACGCGCCCATCCTTGACGTCGAGGCAGGGGATGACCCGCATCTTCAGCATCGCGGCGTCTCCGCCAACAGGCGCAATGCCGCGCGCGGATCGACCCTGCCGTCATACAGCGCGCGACCGCAGATGATGCCGGCGATCCCGGCCGCCTCTCGCGCCTTCAGCGCGGCGATGTCGGCGATCCCGGCGACCCCGCCCGACGCGATCACCGGGATGCCGGCCTGGCCGGCGAAGGCGGCGACCGCTTCGGCGTCGACTCCGATCAACGCGCCGTCGCGCGCGATATCGGTGTAGACGATCGCGGCGATCCCGGAATCGGCGAAATGGCGGGCGAGGTCGACGATGTTGATGTCGCTGGTCGCGGCCCAGCCCTCGATCGCGACCCTGCCGTCGCGCCCGTCGATCCCGACCACGATCCTGCCGGGATGAGCGGCGGCGGCGTTCTTTACCAGGGTCGGGTCGCGCAACGCCGCGGTGCCGAGCACGACCCGGTCGATGCCAAGGTCCAGCCAGCGGTCGATCGCGGCGCGGTCGCGGATGCCGCCGCCGAGCTGGATCCGCAGATCCACCGCTTGGCGAATCGCCCGCACCGCCTCGCCGTTGACCGAGCCGCCGGCGAAGGCACCGTCGAGGTCGACGACATGCAGCCAGGTGAAACCCATCGCGGCGAAGTCGCGCGCCTGCGCTCCGGGGTCAGGGTTGAACACGGTGGCGCTGGCCATCTCGCCGCGCAATAGCCGCACGCAGGCGCCGCCCTTGAGGTCGATCGCGGGATAGAGGATCACGGCAGCACCGTCGGCACCCGACTAGGAAATTCGCCGATCCCATACACCGTCATCGCGGGCGGGGCGAAGCAATCTCTCGCGATGGCCGAAATGCTACGAGGCGGGCTCGTCGAGGCGCTTGTAATAATAATGGCCTGGCACGATGCGATCGTCGACGAACGCGTAGACCGGGTGGGTGCCCCAGCGATGGTAGCCCATACTCTCGTACAGGCCGATCGCCGCCTCTTGGGTCGCGCGCAGATCGAGGTTGAGGACGACGAGGCCGAGCTCACGCGCGAGTTGCTCGATTTCGAGCACGATGCGGCGCGCCAGGCCGTGGCCGCGCGCCCACGGCGCGACAAAGGCGCCGGTCAGGGTGCCGGCGAACGCCTGGGCCTCGTTGTTGCGCGGCGCCCGGCTCAACTGCGCCGAGCCGGCGATGACCCCGTCGAGCCGGCCGACGACCAGGCGGCGCTCGGGGATCAGCAGCATGCCCTTCCAGTAATTCTCCAGCACTTGTCGTGGCGGCGGCTTGATCCAGCCGAACCCACCGCCCTCGACGATCGCGCTCTCGGTCGCCTCGCACAGATCGTCGAGATCGGTGCCCGAATACTGGGTCAGGCGCTCGACCCGGGCCTTGCCGGCGGTCCTGGCATCGCTCATGCGAGGCCCCTCATGGGCGCCACCGCAGAAAATTGGCGATCAGCCGCAACCCCGCCGCCTGGCTCTTTTCGGGATGGAATTGCGTGCCGACCATATTGTCGCGGCCAACCACCGCCACCAGCGAGCCGCCATACTCGACGACGGCGACGAGATCATCGGGATCGGCGATCCGCAGATGATAGCTGTGCACAAAATAGGCATGCGTCCCCGCCGGAAGATCGGCCAGCACCGGATGCGCGGAGCGAGGCTGCAATTCGTTCCAGCCCATATGGGGAATCTTCAAACCGGGGTCGTCGGGCTCGATCGCGACGACGTCGCCGGCGATCCAGCCGAGCCCCTCGACGGTCTCGAATTCACGGCCGCGCTCGGCCATCAACTGCATGCCGACGCAGATGCCGAGAAACGGCCGGCCGCGGCCGATGACCGCCTCGCACAATGCCGCTTCGAGCCCGGGAACCGCGGCGAGGCCGCGCCGGCAATCGGCAAAGGCGCCGACCCCGGGCAATACGATCCGTTCCGCCACCGCGACCTCATCCGGTTCGCTGGTGACGACGATGCGGTCGGACATGCCGCTTTCCGACGCGGCGCGCTCGAATGCCTTCGCCGCCGAGCGCAGATTGCCCGAGCCGTAATCGATGATCGCGATGCTCATGCGAGGCTGCCGCCAAGCGTGCCCTTTGTCGACGGAACCGCGCCACTTCGGCGCGGATCGATCTCGATCGCCTGACGCAAGGCGCGCGCCAACCCCTTGAAGCAGGATTCGACGATGTGATGATTGTTTTCGCCGTATGCGTTCTCGACATGCAGGGTCACCCCCGCCGACTGGGCGAAAGCCTGAAACCACTCCTTGAACAATTCGGTATCCATCTCGCCCAATTTGGGGCGCGAGAAGGTGACGTTCCATACCAGATAGGGGCGGTTCGAGGCGTCGAGGCTGACCCGCGTCAGGGTCTCGTCCATCGGGATCACCGCCGCGCCGTAGCGCTGGATGCCGGCGCGGTCGCCGAGCGCTTTCGACACCGCCTCGCCGATCACATAGCCGGTGTCCTCGGTGGTGTGGTGGAAATCGATGTGGAGATCGCCCTTGGCGGCGAGATCGATGTCGATCAGGCTGTGGCGGGCCAGCTGGTCGAGCATATGGTCGAGAAAGCCGATCCCGGTCGCGATCTTGGCCGCGCCGGTGCCGTCTAGATCGACCCATCCCTTGATCCGGGTCTCCTTGGTATTGCGCTCGACCGTCGCGACCCGCACTTCGCTCTCCCAAAGGCAAAAATCTCGGGTGGCTCGGCGTGCCGGTAACCGCCCGGCAGGCTCCGGCTCTCCCGCGGCGGTCTTTTTAACAAGAACAGCGAGGACGGGCTACCGCGTTGCCATTGTCGCCGAGGATGGTGAAGGCGCGGTTACAATGTGGCGTGGGCCTCGATAAACCCGGCGAGCAGCCGGTTGACCTCGCGCGATTTCTCCATGTGCGGCAGGTGCCCGGCATTGGCGATGATGTGGACCGGCAGGCGGGAGGCGAACGCCTCGGCATGCGCGACCGGGATGATCCGATCGTCGGCGCCCCAGATCAACTGCACCGGCATTGCCAGTCCGTCGAGCCCCGCCGACAGGTCGACCGCCTGTCTTCCGTCGGGGAACCACGCATGCGCGATTGTCTCCAGCGCGGCGGCGACACCGTCGAAGCGCTTGTAGCGCAGGAAATCCTCGACCATCGCCCGGCTGACCAACGCGGGATCGCGGACCAGCAGGTTCAACACCTCGACCGCCTCGCGGCGTCGCTGCGTCCGCACGAACCCGCCGATAAACGCCGCGTTGATCTCAGATCCCAGTCCGGCCGACGCGATCAACGACAGGGTCGTCACCCGTTCGGGATGTCGCGCCGCGATCGACAGGGCGATCGCGCCGCCCATCGAATGGCCGACGAGATGCGCCCGCTCGATGGCCAGCGCGGCGAGCGCGTCGATCACGCTGGCTACCATCACGTCGGGATCGCCGTCGCCGACCTCCTTCGTCGACGCGCCATGCCCGGGCAGGTCGAGCGTGATCGCACGGCGGGTTTCGGCGAGCGCGGACTGGATAAACATCCAGGCGTTGAGATCGGCGCCAAAGCCGTGGATGAACACCACAGGCGGGCCGTCGCCGCTGCCGAGGTCGAGATAGCGCAAGCGGTGATTGCCGGCGGTGAGTTCCCGCGGCTCCGGGGCATCGCTTTCGGCGCCGCCGTCGTCGACCGGTTCGGGGGCTACAAAACCCGCGACAAACCCATCGATCTCCGCCTCGGGCACCTCCGCCGAGGCGACCACCGCCAGCAGGGCGCCGATCGGCATCGTGGCGCCGGCCGGCGCCACGACGCGGCGCAAGACGCCGGTCTCGCCGGCCTCCATCACATTGGTGATCTTGGTGGTCTCGATTTCGAGCAGTTCGTCGCTGGCGGCGATCGTGTCGCCCTCTCGCTTGAGCCAGCCGAGGATCTTGCCCTCGGTCATGGTCAGACCCCATTTCGGCATCGTGACCGGGCTGATCGCGGGATTAGTCATCGCATTCCATCCCCTGCGCGTCATTGCGAGGAGCCGTCAGGCGACGCGGCAATCTCGATGGTCGGAGACTCCGGCGGCACGAGATTGCTTCGCTCCGCTCGCAATGACGGGCGTTCGCCAGGCGCAGCGAGCATCTACCGCCCGTATCCGTGCACCTCGCGCACCGTGGCGGCGATCCGCTCGGGGCTCGGGATGTAGAGCTTTTCGAGACCCGGCGCGAACGGCACCGGCGTGTGCGGCGCGGTTACCCGTCGGATCGGCGCCTTCAACGCGGCGAACGCCTTGTCGGCGACCAACGCGGCGATGTCGGTGGCGAAGCTGCAGCGCGGTGTCGCCTCGTCGACGATGACCAGCCGGCCGGTGCGCTCGACGCTTTCGAGGATCGTGTCCTCGTCGAGCGGCGAGGTCGTGCGCGGATCGATCAACTCGCACTCGATCCTGTCCTTGGCGAGCGCCTCGGCGGCTTCGGCGGCGTAATGCACCATGCGGGCGAGCGCGACGATGGTCACGTCGTCGCCGTCGCGCACGACGTTGGCCTCGCCGAACGGGATCGTATAGGGCTCGTCCGGCACCTCGGCGCGCAGATCGTACATCAATTTGTGCTCGCAGAAGATCACCGGGTCGTCGTCGCGGATCGCCTGGATCAGCAGGCCCTTGGCGTCGTACGCGTTGGACGGGACGACGCATTTGAGCCCCGGCACCGAGGTGAAGATGTGGTAGGGGCTCTGCGAATGCTGGGCCGCGGCGCTGCGGCCGGCGCCGATCATCGTGCGGATCACCAGCGGGGTCTTCGCCTTGCCGCCGAACATATAGCGGAACTTAGCCGCCTGATTGAAGATCTGGTCGAAACAAACACCCAGAAAGTCGCTGAACATCAACTCGGCGACCGGCCGCAATCCGGTCACCGCGGCGCCGGCGGCGGCGCCCATGATCGCCGACTCGGTGATCGGGGTGTCGATCACCCGCGCCTCGCCGAACTCGCCGATCAGCCCCTTGGTGACGCCGAGCACGCCGCCATAGGCGTCGCGCTGGCCGTCGGTGCCGGCCCCGCCCGACACGTCCTCGCCGATCACGATGATGCGCGGGTCGCGGCGCATTTCCTGGGCCAGTGCTTCGTTCAACGCCTGTCGGATCGATTTCTGCGGCATTGTCCGCCTCCTCAATACGACACGTAGACATCGGTCAATAATTGCGCCGCGTCGGGCGGTTCGCCCGCCCTTGCGGCTTCGACCGCGCGCTCGATCAAGCCGGCGACATCGCTCTCCACCGCGTCGAGCCCGGCCGCCTCCAGCAGCGCGGCCTCGCCGACCCTGGTGCGGAAATGCTTGAGGCAGTCGCGTTGGTCGCGCAATTTCCTGACCTCGTCCTTGCCTCGGTAGAGCTGCGCGTCGCCCGAATGGTGCCCATAGAAGCGGCAGGTATCGACCTCAATCGCGCTCGGTCCGCCGCCGCCGCGGGCGCGCTCGACCGCCTCGCGCGCGGCCTCGTGCACGGCGAAGAAATCGTCGCCGTTGACCTTGACCGCCGGCAGTCCGAACCCGGCGGCGCGGCCGGCGATGTCGCGGCTGCCGACCGCGTAGGAGAACCCGGTGCCCTCGCCGTACTGGTTGTTCTCGAACACGAAGATCGCCGGCAGCTTCAGCACCACCGCCATGTTCATCGCTTCGAAAGTAGTGCCCTGGTTGGAGGCGCCGTCGCCGCTGAAGCACACCGCGACCGTGCCGGTGCCCAGGGTCTTCGCGGTCAATGCCGCGCCGACCACCAAGGGCGGGCCGCCGCCGACGATGCCGTTGGCGCCGAGCATGCCCTGGTCGAGATCGGCGATATGCATCGAGCCGCCCTTGCCGCCGCACAGCCCGCCCTTTTTGGCGAACAGTTCCTGCATCATGCCGGTGACGTCGCAGCCCTTGGCGATCGAGTGGCCGTGGCCGCGATGGGTGCTGGCGATATAGTCCTTGGCGCCGAGATGCATGCACATGCCGACCGCCGAGGCTTCCTCGCCGGCATAGAGATGGACAAAGCCGGGGATATTGCCCTTGGAGAACTCCTCCTGCACGCGCTCCTCGAACCGGCGGATCGTGACCATCGATCGATAGGCCCGGAGCAATTCCTCGCGGCTCAACTGCATCGCGGCCTCCCTCGATATTATCGACGTTGGTTTAGCATGGCCGGGGCGGCGGCCCCAGGCCCCATTGTATTGCTGAGCGGGCGTTGTGGCCGCGGGATATGGAGGAGCGGGATGCGATCGATCGCGCTGACGGCGGTGCTGATGGCCGGATTTGCGCCGGTGCTGTCGGCCATGGCGGCGTCGAACGGATCGATGCCCGAGCGGATCGCCTATGGCGCGCTGCCGAGCCAGTTCGGCGAATTGTGGCTGCCGCGGCAAGAAGGAACCGTACCGGTCGTCGTGTTGATCCATGGCGGCTGCTGGATGCGCGGCTATGGGCACGACCTGATGGACAGGCTCGCGGCCGATCTGCGCGAGCGGGGCATGGCGGTGTGGAATATCGAATATCGCCGGCTGGGCGAGGCGGGCGGCGGCTATCCCGGCACGTTCCAGGATGTCGGCATGGCGGTCGACGCATTGCGCGGGATGGCGGCACGGCACCGGTTGGACCTCGGACGGGACGTGGCGATCGGCCATTCGGCCGGCGGTCACCTCGCCTTGTGGGCGGCGGCGCGCCCGCGCCTGCCGGCGGGCAGCCCGCTCCGTTCGGCCGATCCGGTCGCATTCGCCGGTGTCGTCACCCTCGCCGGGATCAACGATCTGGCGGCCTACCGTGCCACCGGGCCAAGCTGCGGCGGCGCGGCAACGATCGACACGCTAGTCGGCGCCGCCGCGAGGCCGGGGCAGGAGGTCTTCGGCGATACCTCGCCGCGCGCGCTGTTGCCGCTCGGCGTGACGCAATTGATCGTCTCGGGCGGTGTCGACCGCATCGTGCCGGCTCGGTTCGGCCGCGACTATGCTGCCGCGGCCACGACGGCGGGCGACCGCGCCAGCGCGATCGACATCGCCGATACCGATCACTTCGCGCTGATCGACCCCGGCTCCAACGCCTGGCGACAGGTCAGGGCAAGAATTCTTGACCTGTTGAAAACTCGTTGATCCGCGTCATTGCGAGGCGCGCGAAGCGATGAAGCAATCTCGATGAAATGGAGACTCCGGCGGATCGAGATTGCTTCGCTGCACTCGCAATGACGGCGCCGGCCGCTACAGCTCGAATCCGTACAGTTTCGCCACGTTGCCGCGGGTGATCTTGAAGCGCTCTTCGGGTGTCGCGTCCTTGAAGTCGCGCTCGACCACCTCCTGCGAATGCGGCCACGACGAGGCCTGGTGCGGGTAATCCGACGACCACATGATGCGGTCGACGCCGACATGGTCGCGCATCGCCACGCCGACATAGTCGTCGATATAGGTGGCCCACATCTGCCGCCGGAAATACTCGCTCGGCTTCAATTGCTGGGTGAAGCCGGCGGCGGCGCGGGAGCGCGCGGCGACCCGATCCATCCGCTGCAAGTAATAGGGCAGCCAGCCGATATTGTTTTCGGCCGAGACGATCTGCAGTTTCGGGAAGCGGTCGAGCACGCCGGAAAACATCAGCACGCTGAACGATTTCTCGACCTCGTAGCCGAGCACGGTCGTGCGCATGTAGCGCTCGCCCCAGTTCCATTGGCTCTCCACCCCCATGCCGGTGATGGCGTGGAGGCTGATCGGCATCTTCAATTCCTCGGCCGCGGCCCAGAACGGGTCGTAGATGTCGGAGCTGTAGGGTCGATCCTGCGGCGGCGAGCACCAGATCATCGCGCCCTTGAGGCCGATCCTGGCGCAGCGCTCGAGCTCGCGCGCGCCGGCCTTGGGGTCGTACAGCGAGATCATCGCCAGCCCAGCCATGCGCTTCGGCGCGTAACTGCAATACTCGGCCAGCCAGTCGTTGTAGACGCGGAAGCATTCGGCCTGCAGGTCGGGGTCCTTGAGCCAGAAGATGCGAAAGCCGAGCGTGGTGTAGAGGACATCGCCCTCGACCCCGTCGAGCTCGTTGTCCTTCATCCGTTCGGCCGGGTCCCAGCCGCCGGGCCTTGCGTCGGCATAGGTCGCCTTGGTCAGGAACTCCTTCAATTCCTCCGGGCTCTTGCCGGCGCCGAGGCCGATCCCGATCGGGTGCGGAGCATGACCTTCGTACAGAAAATAGGCGCCTTCCTTGCCGGGCGGGTTGATCGCCAGGCGCGGCGCCCGGTCGCGGAATTTTTTGTCGACCCGGCCGGACCATAAATCCGGCGGCTCGCTGACATGGGAATCGGCTGAGATCAATTTGTGCTCGGGCATCGGAACCTCCCAGAGGGTGATCGTGGAGGCTTCTTGGGCGGCCGTTTCTCACCCCATCTTGCTCCGTTAGCCGGCCCGGCGCCATCGCTTTGCGGCGCCGTCGCTTCGCGGCTGTCGGCGCCGGTGTTGGCCTGCCGCGTGCATCGGGCAGCGCGGTCGCGGGCGGGACATGGATGGTGTGATGCTCGAGGGCTACGACCCCGGAGGCTTTTATTGCGAGATGCTGCGCTGCCCGGCGACGACCGGATTGCGCGACCGGCTCGCCCGCATGCCGCTCGTCGATTTTCGGCGGCGCACCGCCGCGGCCGAGCGGGCGTTGTACAATTACGGGATCACCTTCACGGTCTATTCCGATCGCAGCGCGATCGACCGCATCCTGCCGTTCGATCCGATCCCGCGCGTGCTCGCGGCCGAGGAGTGGGCGCGGATAGAGCGCGGGATCATCCAGCGGGTGACCGCGCTCAACCTGCTGCTCGACGACATCTATCACGAGCAGACGATCCTGAAGGACGGCGTATTGCCGGCCGATCTGATCCTCGGCAACGCCAACTATCGGCCGCGGATGCGCGGGGTCGACGTCGCGCACAAGGCCTATGTCAACATCTGCGGCACCGACATCATCCGCGGCGGCGACGGCCAGCTGCGGGTGCTTGAGGACAACGCGCGCACACCGTCCGGCGTCAGCTATGTGATCGAGAACCGGCACATGATGCTGCGCGCCTTTCCCGACCTATTGCACGAGGTCGGGTTGCGGTCGGTCGACGATTACGGGCTGCGACTGGTCGCGGCGATGCGCGAGATCGCCCCGGTTGGCGCGACGGGCGGCCGCGGCGACCCGCGCATCGTGCTGCTGTCGCCGGGGGTCTACAATTCGGCCTATTTCGAGCACGTCTTCCTGGCCCGCGAGATGGGGGTGGCGCTGGTCGAAGGGCGCGACCTAGTCGTCGACGGCGACCGCGTCTTCATGCGCACGATCGGCGGATTGCACCCGGTCGACGTGATCTACCGGCGGATCAACGACGATTTTCTCGATCCCGAGGCGTTTCGGCCGGACAGCCTGTTGGGCGTGCCGGGACTGATGCGTGCCTATTATGCGGGCAATGTGGCGCTCGCGAACGCAATCGGCACCGGTATCGCCGACGATAAGGCGGTTTATGCCTATATGCCGAGCATCATTCGCTATTACCTCGGCGAAGAGGCGATCCTGCCGAATGTCGAGACCCATATCTGCCGCGAGCGCGACAGCCTGCTCTATACGCTCGACCATCTCGCCGAGCTGGTGGTCAAGCCGGTCGGCGAGGCAGGCGGCTACGGCATCACGATCGGACCGAAGGCGAGCCGCGCCGAACTCGACGAGTGCCGGGTCAAACTCCTCGCCGATCCCGCCAACTACATCAGCCAGCCCTGCATCGACCTGTCGGTGTCGCCGACCTTTGTCGAGGACGCCGTCGAGCCGCGCCATGTCGACCTGCGCCCGTTCGCGATCACCGGCGCGTCGACCTGGGTGTTGCCGGGAGGCCTGACCCGGGTCGCGCTGAAAAAAGGCTCGCTCGTCGTCAATTCGTCGCAGGGAGGCGGGTCGAAAGACACGTGGGTGCTTGAATAACCCGCTGCTCGCCCGCTACGCCGAATGCATCTTCTGGCTCGCCCGCTTTGTCGAGCGGGCCGAGGACCTGGCGCGGATACTCGAGGTCAACGAGACCTATTCGCGCGACCGCGGCGGCGCTAAGAACTGGCTGTCGATCGTGCAATTGAACGCCGACGAGAGGCCGTTCTTCGCCAAGCACGCGCGCGCCACCGCCGACAGCGTGATCCGGTTCTACCTGACAGACGCCGAAAATCCGACCTCGATCGTCAGCGCGGTCACCAATGCTCGCGAGAACGCCCGCACCCTGCGCCCGCTGGTATCGACCGAGATGTGGGTGCACCTCAACGTCTTCTACAATCGCCTGAGGGCGATCGAGCCGGCCGAATTGACGCCCGGCAATCTGAGCCTGCTGCTGAGCGAGATCAAGGAGGCGTGCCAGACCTTCACCGGCATCACCGAGGGCACGTTCTACCGCGACCAGGCTTCGTATTTTCATCGCCTCGGCCGCTATATCGAGCGCGCCGACCAGACCACCCGCCTGCTCGACGCCAAATACCACCTGCTGACCGAAAACCCCGCGATCGCCAGCGCCGGCGAACTGGGGCAATGGCACGCGCTGCTGCGCTCGGCCTCCGGCTATCACGCCTTTCGCCGGGTGCATTCGAGCAATCTGACCCCGGCGCGGGTCGCCGGGTTCCTGCTGTTCGACCCCGGGTTCCCACGCTCGGTCTATCTGTGCGTTCGCGAGGTCGAGCGGGCGCTCGACGAATTGAAGTCGCGCTATTACCTGCGTGCCGGCAACGATGTCGCCGAGGGGCTCGACCAGCTCCGATCGATTCTCGCGACCCGGTCGATCGAGGAAATCCTCGACAGCGGATTGCACGAATTCATCGATTTCTTGCAGCGCTATCTGATCGTGATCGCCGAACGTCTCGCCGCGGCGTTCTTTGGGCACCCGGCCTCGGTCGCGGTCGATCAGACCGACGACCCGCGCTGGCCTCTTGCGCAGTCGGCGCAAATATCCTCTTAAGGGCAGCCGGAATATTCGCGGCCCGATACCGGGCTTGGGGCCGATGCAGCTGCTGACTGTCCGCCATGTAACGACCTACCGCTATCGCCACCCGGTGTCGTTCGGCGAGCACCGGCTGATGGTGCGCCCGCGCGACAGCTATGACCAGCGCCTGATCGAGGCCAGTCTTCACATCACCCCCGAACCCTCGGAATTGCGCTGGGTGCACGACGTCTTCGGCAACTGCGTCGCGATCGCGCGGTTCGCCGGGACCGCGAGCGAACTGGCCTTCGATAGTACGATCCGCCTCGATCATTCGCCGACCCATGCGCTCGATTTCCAGATCGAGGATTACGCGCGCGCCTACCCGTTCGCCTACGGGTCGGAGGATATCCCCGATTTGCTGCGCTCGATCGAGCGCCAGTATCTCGACCCCGCTCACGAAATCGACCGTTGGGCGCGGCAGTTTCTGAACCGCGAGGGGCCAACCGGCACGCGGGTGTTGCTCGCCGCGATGACGCACGCGATCAACCGCCGCTTCACCTATCTGCACCGCGACGAGGCGGGCACCCAGGACCCGGTCCAGACGTTGCGGCTCGGCAGCGGGAGTTGCCGCGATTTCGCGTTGCTGATGATGGAGGCGGTGCGCGCGCTCGGCATGGCGGCGCGGTTTGTCTCGGGCTACCTGTACGAGCCCGGCGGAGACGACCACGCCCGCATCGGCGGCGGTTCCACCCATGCCTGGATGGAGGTCTATTTGCCCGGCGCCGGATGGGTCGAATACGACCCGACCAACGGGATCATCGGCAACCGCGACCTGATCCGCGTCGCCGTCGTTCGCGACCCGCGCCAGGCGGTGCCGCTGTCGGGCACCTGGACGGGCGATCCGTCCGATCTGATCGGCATGACCGTCGAGGTCAGCGTCACCTCGGCATAGAGTGGGTCGGCATGGAGTGGGTCGGCCGGCGGTGGCGGCGCGCGGCGGAGGAGCAGCGATGCCCGACAATCAGGACGCGGTGATCGCCTTTCTGCGCGACCCGGCGAGTTACGGACCCGAGGTCGCGCGGGTCGACGTCATCGAGACCCATATCTCGGTCGTGTTTCTCGCCGGCGATCGCGTCTACAAGCTGAAACGCGCGGTCCAGTATTCCTATCTCGATTTCTCGACCGAGCCGCGTCGTCGCGCGATGTGCGAGGCCGAACTGGCGCTCAACCGCCGTACCGCGCCCGATTTGTATCTGGCGGTCAAGCCGGTGACCCGCGACGCCGACGGCGCGATCGGCTGGGCCGAGGACGGGGTGCCGCTCGATTGGGTCGTGGTGATGCGGCGATTCGACCAAGATCTGCTGCTCGACGCGGTGGCGCGGAAAGGCGGGCTGAGCCCGGCGCTGTTGCAGTCCTTGGCCGCGCACATCGTCGAGTTTCACGCCGAGGCCGAGATTCGCCGCGACGGCGGCGGTCGGGCCGCGATCGGCGACATCGTGCGGGTCAACCTCCGCTGTCTGCGCGACACCCATTCTGCCGGGTTTCCGCCGGACCAAATCGACGATGCCGAGCGGCGGGCGATCGCGGAGGCGGCGCGCGTCGGTATGCTGCTTGACCGTCGGCGCGAAACGGGCAAGGTGCGCCGGTGCCATGGCGATCTGCATTTGCGCAACATCTTCCTGCACGACGGCAAGCCGGTGATGTTCGACTGCATCGAGTTTTCGGACGCGGTCGCGACGATCGACGTGCTCTACGATCTGGCTTTCCTGCTGATGGATTTCACCCATCGCGGCCATGCCGATTGCGCCAATTTCGTGTTCAACCGTTATCTCGATCTGACCGGCGACGATGACGGTCTGCCCGCCATGCCGCTGTTTCTGGCGATGCGGGCGGTGATCCGCGCGCATGTGACGGCGACCGCGCTCGATCGCGGCTGGGGTGCCGGCGCCACCGACGCGGCCGCCGACGCGCGGCGTTACCTCGACGAGGCGCGGACGGCCTTATGCCCGCTGCCGGCGCGTCTGGTCGCGATCGGCGGCTTGAGCGGCAGCGGCAAATCGACCCTGGCCGCCCGGCTTGCGCAGGCGCTCGGAACCTCTCCCGGCGCCCGGCTGCTGCGCAGCGACGTAATCCGCAAGCGCCGGTTCGGCGCCGCCCCGGAGACCGCGTTGCCGCCCGACGCCTATACGCCGCGGGTCTCGGCCCTGGTCTACGACGAGATCTGCGGCAGGGCCTCGGTGGCGCTCGCGGCGGGGCGTAGCGCAATCATCGACGCGGTCGCGCTGTCGGCCCGGGAACGCCGCGAATTCGCGGCGGTGGCCGGGCGCGCGGGGGTGCCGTTCGACGGCATCTGGCTCGACGCGCCCGAGCCGATCATGGCGGCGCGCATCAGCGCGCGTCGGGGCGATGCGTCCGACGCCTCGCCGGAAATCCTGGGACGGCAGATGGAGATCGACCCAGGTCCGCTCGATTGGGTCCGGATCGATGCCGGCACCGACCCCGAGATCACCGAGACAGCGGCGCGGAGGGTGCTGGGATTGCCCTGATCCAACCGAATTGGACCTTGCGTCCGCGCCACGGCGTTAGCATCTCGAATCCATCGCGTCGGCGGATCGATAGGGAGATCACCGTCATGCTGGTCCCGGTACAGATCACTTTTCGCGACATGCACCCGTCGGAGGCAATCGAGGCGCGGGTCCGCGGCCGGGTCGAACAGCTCGAACGGGTGTTCGACCGGATGACATCGTGTCACGTGACCATCGAGAAACCGCATCGCCACCAGCACCAGGGGCGGCTGTTCCACGTCCACATCGATGTCATCCTGCCGGGGGGCGAGGTCGTCGTCGGCCGCGACGCGTCCGAGCACCACGCGAACGCGGACCCGCATGTCGCGGTCCGCGACGCCTTCGACGTCTTGCGCCGCCGGCTAGAGGATCACGTCCGGCGCCAGCGCGGCGCCGTCAAGACCCACGCCGTACCCGAGCGAGAAGTCGGGTAACCCGTCAGGCGGCGTCGAGCTTAAAGTACTTGACCGCGTTGCCGGCCCAAATCTTGTCCCTCTCTGGTGTCGGGATACCGGCGTAGATCTCGTCGATGATCGGCCGAGAGTTGGGCCACTCGTTCTCGATATGTGGGAAATCGGTGGCGAACATGATGTGATCGACGCCGACATGGTGCCGCGCCTCGATCGCCATGCGCTCGTACTGCACGCTGAAATAGATGTTCTCGCGCACGTAGGTCGCCGGCAGTTCCTTGAGCGGCTTGAAGCCGAGCATTTCCTCGGCCCAGCCGAGATGGCGCTTGTACCAGAGGTCCATGTGCTCGAGCCAGAACGGGACCCAGCCGAGCCGCGTCTCGGCGAAAAAGATTTTCAGCTTCGGGAAGCGCTCGAACACGCCGGACAGCACCAGCTGCGCCATCCCGATAGACGGCGGCAATCCGAAATTGGTCAGCCATTCGAGGAACGGCCGGCGCAGCCGCGCCATCACCACCGGGTCTTCCTTCGGGTATCGCATCGTCGGCTGGTTGGCGCGCGCGCCGGTGCGGTAGAGCTGGACATGCACCGTGATCGGCATGTCGAGGTCGAGCGCGGCGGCCCAGAACCGGTCGTCCTCCGGGGTCGGGTAGCCTTTGCCGTTGGGCAGGGCACCGAGCAAGATGCCTTTGAGGCCGAGCTTCTTGCAGTGTTCCATCTCCGCGATCGCGTCGTCGACATTGGTGATCGGGATCACCCCCATGCCAATCAGCCGATCGCGCGCGACCGCGCAATACTCCTCGCCGAGCCAGTCGTTGTAGCCGCGGATCACCGCCTTGTAGACCTCGTCATGGGCGATGTTGCGCCAGAACACCGGACCGGCGACCATCGCCGCGAACAACACCTCGGCGTCCATGCCGTCCTGGTCCTGCTCCTTGACCCGCTGCTCGGGGCCGCCGGTGCCGGCCGCGTCGGCGACCTTGAGCCCGAACGGCTGCCAGGTGCCCGCCGCGCGCCCGGCCCGCAGATCGAGGAAATTGGCTTCGAGCAGGGGCTGCCCCTCGATCATCAGCGCGTCGCCGCCATCCGGCAGATGCACCGTGTGCGGCGCCCGGTCGCGGTATTTTTCGGGCACCCGGTGGATCCAGCGCTCGGGCGGCACTTCGAGGTGCCCATCGCTCGACATCAGCTTGTATTGCCTGGCCATCGCCGCCTCCTTGCGTCAAATCTTAAGTCGCATATTGCACCAGCGCGCCGGGCGCGGGGCAATAGTCCAGGCATTCGCCGCAGCCGGTGCATTTTTCCGGGATGATCTCGTAAAGGTGCCGCTGTTCCAGCAATTTGGGCCTTATCGCCGATTCCGGGCACACCTCGCGGCACAGCCCGCACGAATTGCAGGTGGCGTAGTCGATTTGGAGCTTCATCGTCACCAACCCGTCATTGCGAGTGGAGCGTAGCAATCTCGTGCCAAATGGGCGCGGCGGATCGAGATTGCTTCGTCGCCTCGCTCCTCGCAATGACAACTCTGCTCACCTGATCCCACCGATCTGCTGCAACAGATAGCCGAGCGTATCCTCGACGTGGTGCTGAGCCTCCGGCGTCGTGCAGTAGAAATCGAGCTGGAACTTGCCTTCCATGAAATGCATCAATTCTTCGTCCTGCTGGCTCAAATGCTCGTGCCGCACCAGCGGGTCGTCGACCAGATGCAGATAGGCCATGATGCCGAGGCAGGCATTGGCCTCGGTGTAGTAATTCTGCGCCGCCCGCGCCAACGGATGGATGTGCGGGAACATCATCGACAACCCGAAATAGGCCGGCAACGGCTGTACATTGGCCTGGGCGATATCCATCAACTCGCGTTCGTCCTTGATCCAGCCCTTGCCGAGCAATACGTCGGCGTGCAATTTCGAATGCTTGCACTCGTCCCAGATCTGGCGGGCGCGCATGCGCTGCAGGTCGATGTATTGCTCCTGCTCGCCGATATCGACCGACAGCAATTGCGCCGACATTTGCTTGATCGACATGTGCACGCCCTCGGCGGCATAGCCGCGCAGCGCGTGGTCCTTCTTCCACTGCTCGTCGTTGCTGGACAATTCCTCCTCGATCGCCTTGAGGGTGCGGTCGAGGATGATCTCCCAGCCCTTGAGGCACCGCTCGCGGGTCAGCTTGAGGCGGAACTCGGCCCCCGGCGCGCCCGGCATCGTCGGCCACACCCATTTGTCGAGGAATTCTTCGAGGAGCATATGCATCTCACGCCTCCGTCTGCCACGCCTCTTGCGGCGGCGGCACCAGCGATTGGCCGCTCGGCATTTCGATGATCGAGCCCGCCGCCGGGCAATACATCAGGCAGGCGGTGCAGCCGGGATAGGTGCACGCGTCGGCGTCGATCTCGATCCGGTGATGCGCGTCGAGCGCGACATAGACCGCGTTGATGTCGAGTTCGCGGCACACGATGTAGCACATGCGGCATTCGGTGCAGCGCTCGTGATCGACCCGCAGAGTGAGTTTGGGGAGGGTCGCCATTCGCCGCCTCCTCAATCGGTCACGCGCACCGGAACCACCGGCAATATGGTCGGCTCGCGGTCGAGGGTGAAATCCGACAATTCCTGCAGGAACCGGCTGTAGTCGCGCTTGGCGATGCCGCAGGCCCAGCGGCATAACTCGGAATCGATCGGCTTGGTGACGAACTCCTCGACGATCCGGCGCCCCATGTTGACGTGGCTGCGGTTCTCGACCGCCTGGCTGGCGAAAACGGATTTCAGATAGGGATCGTCGATCGCCTCGGCGAGCGCCTCCATCCAGGCGAGCTCGACGATCTTGGGGCCGAGATTGAGCGCTGCGATGCGGATCGAGTGCGGATAGGTCGCCAGGTTGCGCAGCGAAAAGACGTAGTAGGCGAGCGACGAGTTGACCGAGAAGCGGCCATAGGGATGTTGGAACGCCTGCTTTTGCGTCGCGGCCAGGCCGGTGCGCAATAGCGCGTCGACATACAGCATCTCGTGCGTCGATTCGTCGACGATCTGCTTCGAGAACAGGTATTTGACCGAGGGCGGGAAGTCGTTCATCTCGAGGCCCTGACCCCAGCCTCCGTAGATGTAGTAAAACATCCGCTCGAGGGTCCACAGCCGGCCGATCATCCGGTGCGCCGTGTCGCCGGCGATGCCGTCGTTCCGGGCCGCCGCGATCACCGCCTCCATCGGCGTGGCGCGGCTTTCCGCTCGGCTCTTGCCGATCAATTCGAGCGCCAGCGTCTCTCCCGGTAGCTCAGCCACGGCCTACCCCCGGAATGGGCCAATTCTGCCTCGATCCAAGGCTAGCACCCTTGCTGTCGCCGATCCACCGTGCCGCGCGAATAGCGAAGGGGCTTACCGGCAAAACCGACAGCGTATAAAACATGCCCCGTTCAGCGGTGTGTCGGCCGCCGCTCGGCGAGACAGGCAGAGGAACCGATCCCATGGACCTTCGTTTCAGCGCGGACGAACTGGCGTTTCGCGACGAGCTGCGCGGCTTTATCGCGGACAATCTGCCCGACGACATCCGCGAGAAGATGCGGCTCGGCCATTCTCCGGAAAAGGAGGATACGCGCCGCTGGCAGCGCATTCTCAACGCGCGCGGCTGGGCCGCCTATAGCTGGCCCACGCAACATGGCGGCCCCGGCTGGACCCCGGTGCAGCGGATGATGTTCCTCGAGGAAAACCAGCTCGCGCCAGCGCCGGACATGCAGGTGTTCAACATCACGATGATCGGCCCGGTCCTGGTCCAGTTCGGCACCAACGAGCAGAAGCAGCGGTTTCTGCCGCGCGCCGCCAATCTCGACGATTGGTGGTGCCAGGGGTTTTCCGAACCCGGCGCCGGGTCGGACCTCGCCGCGCTGAAGACCGCCGCCAAGCGCGAGGGCGACGAATATGTCGTCAACGGCCAGAAGATCTGGACCTCGACCGCGCACATGGCCGACTGGTGCTTCCTCTTGGTGCGCACCGACCCGAACGCGCCGAAGCGGCAGGAGGGCATCTCGTTCCTGCTCGTCGACATGAAGACGCCGGGCATCACCGTCCGCCCGATCATCTCGATCGACGGCACCCACCACCTGAACGAGGTGTTCTTCGACGACGTGCGGGTGCCGGTGAACATGCGCGTCGGCCCGGAGAACAAGGGCTGGGACGTCGCCAAGTTCCTGCTCGGCAACGAGCGCACTGGCATCGCCCGGCTCGGCAAGTCGAAGGAGCGGGTCCGCTTCGCCAAGGAGGCGGCGCGCGACATGCGCGCCGAGGGCGGCTCGCTGATCGACGATTACGAATTCCGCCGCCGCGTCGCCCAACTCGAAGTCGACATCCGCGCGTTGGAGATCACACAGTTGCGCGTCGTCTCGGCGCACGACAACAGCCGCGAGGGTAAGCCAGACCCGCTCTCGTCGGTGCTCAAGGTCAAGGGCACCGAGCTGCTGCAGGCGACCAGCGAACTGGTGATGGATACCGGCGGGCCGTTGTCTATGCCGGATTGGGCGCAGGAATTGGCCGCGCTCAGCAACGAACCCGAGCTCGGGCCGTCCTGGGCCAATGAGGCCACGCGCAGCTATCTGATGCTGCGCGCCGCCTCGATCTATGGCGGCACCAACGAGATCATGAAGAACATCGTCTCGAAAGCCGTGCTGGGGCTGTAGGCTGCGCATCGGCTGTAGGCGGCGCATCGTAAGTAGAAAAAATCGTCATGGTCGGGCTTGACCGGCCATCCAGGGATTTCCGGCTGAAGCCCGGTGATGACGGCTGAGCGGGGTGGCGAGGAAATGGATTTCAATCTCAGCGAAGAGCAGCACCTGCTCAAGAACAGCGTCGATCGTCTGCTCGCCGACCACTACCCGTTCGACAAGCGGCGCGGCTATCAATCCGAGCCGGAGGGGTGGAGCGCCGGCTTGTGGTCGCATTACGCCGAGCTCGGCCTGCTCGGCCTGCCGTTCGCCGAGGATTACGGCGGGTTCGGCGGCGGCGCGGTCGATGTGATGCTGGTGATGGAGGGGCTCGGCCGCGTGCTGGCGTTGGAGCCCTATCTGGCGACGGTGGTATTGTGCGGCACCGCGCTCGGCCTTGCCGGCAGCGAGGCCCAGAAATCCGCGCTGTTGCCGCAAGTGGCGGATGGCAGCCTGCGGCTCGCCTTCGCGCATGGCGAGCGGCAGGCGCGCTACGACCTCGCCGATGTATTGACCACGGCCAAGCCCAAATCCGGCGGCTGGATGCTCGACGGCGGCAAGAGCCTGGTCGTGCACGGCGACAGCGCGCACAAACTGATCGTCAGCGCCCGCACCGGTGGCGAGCGGGGCGACCCCGAGGGCGTCACCCTGTTCGTCGTCGACGCGGCGGCGCAGGGGGTCGCCCGCCGCGCCTATCCGATGCGCGACGGCACCCGCGCGGCGGAAATCTCGTTGAGCGGGGTCGAGATCGGCGCCGGCGACGTGCTGGGCGAGCCCGGCGCGGGGTTGCCGATCGTCGAGCGCGTGGTCGAAGCCGGCATCGCCGCCACCTCCGCCGAGGCGGTCGGCGGGATGGAGACGATGCTGGCGATGACCCTCGAATACCTCAAAACCCGCCAGCAATTCGGCAAGCCGATCGGGCAGAACCAGGCCCTCCAGCACCGCGCCAGCGAGATGATGATGTCGCTGGAGCAGGGCCGCAGCCTGGCTATGCTGGCGGCGATCTCGGTCGACGAGCCCAACGCCGCCGAACGGGCGCACACGATGTCGACGGTCAAAGTCGGGGTCGGCCAGGCCGCCAAATTCGTCTCGCAGAACGCGATCCAGCTGCACGGCGGCATCGGCATGACCGAGGAATACGCGGTCGGCCACTACTTCCGCCGGGCCATGGTCATCGAGCACACCTTCGGCGACATCACCCACCATTTGTCGCGATTGGCCGTCGCGGTGGGGTAAGACCGATCGGGTTTGCGGTTTACGCCGGCGGCGCTGTCGCCACAAACGATGGCCGCGCGGCGATGTTGCCGTACCAATCGCACAGCTTCGTGTGGCCCGTCCGCCAATCGAGATAGGGGTTGCGGGCTTCGAGCCCGAGGGCGCAGGCAAGCGTGATCTGCACCAGATTGAGCGGACCCCGCATCAGCGGATGGTCGATCTCCGCCTCCCACCGATCGGCCATTCGCCCGGCGCGATCCGCCTCATGCCGGATGACGGTCGGAGATTGCTCGAGTTGCGGCCGCGCGACTTCGCGGCCCCATACCGAGAGGCCATCCAGCATGCTGCTCGCCAAGGCGCCGAGGCGGCGCGCCTCCCAGCCCTCCGCTCCCGTCGGCAGATCGAATGCCGGGTCGCCGTCGAGGTGATCGAGATAGCGGCAGATGACCGCGGATTCCTCCAGCCCAACGCCGTCGTCGCGCACCAGATAGGGGACGCGTCCCGACGGGTTGACGCGGTAATACGGGCTGTCCGCGAGGCGCGTCTGCGCGGCGATGATCTCGACCCGGCTCGCAAGCCCTTTCTCGAGAGCCACGATGCGGGCGATGCGCGCGTAGGGCGAGCCCGGTGTGATGTAGAGCTTCATGGGATGACGCGGTCGGCGCCTAGGCTTCGGCGAGTTCGAGGCGACGCTCGATGCGCTCGATGCGCCGGTCCATGTTGTCCAGCCGCGACTGTATGCCCGCGAGGTCGACCTTCACCCCGGCGATGTCGCGCTCGACGGCGCTGACGCGAGTGGTCAGTTCATCTAGCTTGCGAAGTATCGTGTCGTTCTGGTCCCTGATGTGGCTTAGGACTCTCAGAATAAGATTGTCGGGTTCGTCAGCCATGGGAAGAACCTAGGCAAGAACAAATCGGTCGCACAAGGCTGTCCCCTCCTTTTACCCGATCACCTTCTGCGTGCGCAATTCGCCGAGTGTCGCCTTGTCGTAGCCGAGGATCGCCGACAATACCTCGTCGGTGTGCTCGCCCGGGGTCGGCACGTGGCCGACGCGGCCGGGGGTCTTCGACATCTTGATCGTCGCGCCGGGCACGAACACCTCGCCGGCGACCGCGTCGGGCATCTTGACCAGCATCTCGCGCTCCCACAGATGCGGGTCGACCGCGACCTGCGGGATGGTCTTGACCGGCGCGACCGGGATCTCGGCGTCGAGCAGGGTCTTGACGATATGGTCGACGGTATTTTCGGCGCACCAGTTCTCGACCGCCCGGCGGCGCTCGTCGCCGCGCCCGACCCGGCTGGTAAAGCCGGCGGCGTTCGCGTCCTTGTCGCCGGTCACGATCTGCATCAGCCGGGTCGCCATCGCCTGTCCCGAGGCCGAGATCACGACATGGCCGTCCTTGGCCTTGTAGGGCGGCCTCCCGCCCTCGCCGCCCTCGGTGCCGGTGAGCAGGTAGTAGGCGGTCGGGATCTCGACCATGGTCAGGGCCGAATCCATCAGGCAGCAATCGACGAGTTGGCCCTCGCCGGTGGCGTCGCGGTGGTGCAACGCGGCCAGGGTGCCGATCGTCGCGTGCAATGAGGTGTAGCGGTCGACCAATGAGGTCGCGGCGCCGAGCGGGGTGCCGACCGGGGCACCGGTCAGGCTCATCAGCCCGCTCATCGCCTGGCCGAGCGGGTCGAAGGCCGGGCGCTCGCGATAGGGTCCGTACTGCCCGAACCCCGACACCGAGGTCAGGATGATGTCGGGCTTGATCTTGCACAGCTCCTCATAGCTGAAGCCCATCTGCGCCATCGTGCCGGGGCGGAAGTTTTCCAATACGACGTCGGCGGTCTTGACCAGTTCGGTGAAGATCTCCTTGCCCTTAGCCGTACGCAAATCCATGCACAGACTCTTCTTGCCGCGGTTGTAGACGGTGAAATAGACGCTGACGCCCTTCACCACCGGCTCGGAACGGCGGGTTTCCTCCCCGCCCAATTTCTCGATCTTGATGACCTCGGCGCCGAGGTCGGACATGATCATGCCGCCGCGCGGGCCCGCCTGGTAGCGCGCCAGTTCCAGCACCCTTACTCCCGCGAGACTTCCGACCATCGCCATTCCTCCGAAAAGGTGATCCCACCGCCGGGTTCGGATAACATATTGCGCCGGCCCATACCGGGAGGGAAGGAGAGCAGGAGATGGCGAACCAATATATCCTGACCGAGCGGCTCGACGGCGCCGCGCTGATCACCCTGAATCGACCCGATAAGCTCAACGCGCTGAGCTTCGACCTGATGCAGGAGGTCGATCACGCGCTGAGCGAGTACGAGGCCGACGATGCGGTCAAGGCGGTGATATTGACCGGGGCCGGCGAGCGCGCCTTTTCCGCCGGGGCGGATATTCACGAGATGGCCGACCTGTCGTCGGACGAGTTGGCGCAGCGCCAGGAACGGCGCGGCGAGATCAGCTGGCACATCGCCAATTACGCCAAGCCGTTGATCGGCGCGATCAACGGGCTCGCTTATGGCGGCGCGGCGTTGCTGAGTTCGAGCCTCGATATCAGGATCGGCTGCGAGAAGACCCAATTCCGCTTCCTGGCGGCGAGTTACGGGCGGGTCAATTCATCGTGGTCTCTGCCGATGCTGGTGGGCTGGCCGAAGGCGAAGGAATTGCTGTTCACCGGCCGGGTCGTCGCCGCCGAGGAGGCCGAGCGGATCGGCCTGCTAAACCAAATCGTGCCGTCCGGCAAATTGGTCGAAGTGGCGATCGAGATGGCGCAGATGATCGCCAAGAACGACAGCCGAATGGTCCAGGGCCTGAAGCGCCTGTTGCACGAGGGCGCCGGCATGTCATTGCGCGAGCGCTACGATTTCGAGGACGAGGCGCGCGCCACCTGGCTCCTCGCCGGTCACCCGCGCGACGGCTTCAAGGACTTCCTGGCGAGGAAAGGGCGGAGGGCCTAGCTCCCTTGCGGTCGTCATTGCGAGGAGTCGACAGGCGACGCTGCAATCTCGGTGGGATGAGCCTCCATCGGCACGAGATTGCTTCGCTGCGCTCGCAATGACCAGCGCCATTCGGCGGATTCCCTCGACGAGAGTGCGCCGCCATGCCCGTCTCGGTTTCAGCCCTTGCCGGTGGACGGCGGGGTAGTCGTCCGCCTGATCGCGACCGACGCTTCCCTGATGCCGCTCAGGTCGATTTCGGGCATGTCGAGGTCGAGCTGCGCCACGACTGCGTTCGCCAGCCGGTTGTAGTCGGCGAAGCTGCGGCGGAGCCAAGCGCGCCAGCCCGGCATGCCGCCGCTGGCGTGCAGCTCGAACGCCGACTCGCGGCCTTCCAGCCCTGACGAGACGTGATCCCATGCCATCTGCAACAGCGCCGAACGCTGCAGCGCCGAGTAGCCGCCGCCGCCGAAGGTTTCCTCGAGCCCGGCGGCGAGCGCGTTGTCGGCGAAATCGCTGTCGGCGGGGGCGACGACCAGTGACGAGCCCGGTACGATCCGCAGGATTTCCGAGATGCGCTGCCGCGCCTTGAACAACGAGATGCCGCCGGCGGCGAGGTGGGCGTGGTTGGGGACGCAGAGCCCCGCGGCGGTGAACTCGGGGTCGTGCTCGGCGGCGGTGATGCAGCTTCGCACGGTCTGGATCTCGGCGATCATATCGACCAGGTACTCGGTCGTCGCCGGGTGCTCCCTCAAGCCCATCGCGTCGGTCAGCGCCAGCGCCAGGCCGAGGGTGAACTCGGCTTTCGACAGCCAGTTGTAGAGGTGATGCCAGCGCAGCCAGCGCGGGATCGCCTCCGGTGCGGTGTCGACCCGGAACACCCGCTCCCACGGGATCAACACATCGTCGAGCCACATCTGCCCGTCGAGTTCGTCGTAGCGGCTGCTCAGCGGGGCGATGAACGGATTGGCGTCGCGCACCGCCCGCTTGCGGCACAGCGTGGTGACGCCGGGGGCGTTGACCGCGACGATAAAGCCGATCGGGCTGCCGTCGAGTTCGAGCCCGGTTAAGGCGCCGACATAGACGTCTTCCGCCCAGGCCGGGCTGGTGTGCATGCCGAGATGGCCGCGCAATACGATCCCGGCATCGGTGTCGCGCACCCGCTGCACCGCCGCCCGCTCGCGCGGGTCGGGCCGCAGGCGGTGGCCGATCACCGGCGCGCCGCCGCAAAACGTGAGAAACCGCCCGGTCTCGGCGATCATGTCGCGATAGGCATGGGCGTTGCGGGTCTCGTCCGCTGACGCGGCGCGCATCTCCACCGCGGTCATCACCCCCATCGAGATCAGATGGCCGTAGCACGGCGTGTGCGTGATGTTGCCGGCACTGAGAAACGTCGTCTTGGCGATCGAGCGGCCGATCGCGATCACGTCCGCCGACGACCTCGGTGATACGAACGCCCACGGAACCCGCCGGCCGGCGGCGTCGGGCGGCGCCAGCAGCAGGTCCCGCCATTCCGGGTCGTGATGGCGGTCGTACCAGGCGACATACGCGTCGGTCATCGCGCGCGTCGCCGGATGCGTCGTCACATCGTCGACCCGACCCTCGCCCATGACCCAGACCTTGCGGCCGTCGCGCAGGGAATCGCGGTATTCGGCCCCGGTCCTCATCGCTTCGGCTCCGGTGTCGCGTTGGTCCGGCGCGGCGCCAACGCCGCTGCGGCAATGCCGCCGAGATCGATCTCGGGCATTGGCAGGACGAGGTTCCTCAATACGGCGTTGGCGAGATCGTTATAGCTCGCGAAACTGCGGCGCAATCGGCCGCGCCACGCGTTGATCCCGCCGCTGGCGTGCAATTCAAAGGCGGATTCGCGCCCGTCGAGCCCAGACGAGACATGGTCCCACGCCATCTGCAACAGGGCGGAGCGCTGCAAGGCGGTATACCCGCCGCCGCCGAATGTTTCCTCAAGCCCGATGGCGAGCTCGGGGTCGGCGAGGTCGCGGTCCGACGGGGCGACGACTAGCGACGAGCCGGGCAGCGCGCGCAATATCTCCGCCATGCGTTGATGCGCCTTGAGGATCGCGATGCCGCCGGCCATCAGGTGGCGGTAATTGGCGAAGCAGTAGCCTTCGGGGGTGAATTGCGGGTCGCGTTCGGCGGCGACCAGGCAACTGCGCACGGTCTGCACCTCGGCGATGAGGTCGACCAGGTACTCGACCGTTTGGTCGTGTTCCTTCAGCCCCATCGCGTCGGTCAAGGCGAGCGCGAGACCCAGCGTGAACTCCGCCTTCGACAGCCAGCCGTAGAGGTGGTGCCACAACAGCCAGCGGGCGATCGGCTCGGGCGAGGCCTCGACGAAAAACACCCGCTCCCACGGGATCAACACCTGGTCGAGCCACATCTGGCCGTCGAGCTCGTCGAACCGGCTGCTCAGCGGCGACATGAATCGGTTGGGGTCGCGCGCCGCGATTTTGCGGCAGAGGATGGTGACGCCCGGCGCCGCGACCGGCACGATAAAGCTGGCGCGGTGCGAACCGATATCGACCCCCGACAACGCGCCGACATAAACGTCCTCGGCGTAGGCCGGGCTGGTGTGCATGCCGACCTTGCCGCTGAGCACGATCCCGGCATCGCTCTCGCGTACCAGGGTCAGCGCGGCGCGCTGGGTCGGGTCTTCGCGCAGGCGAAAGCCGATCGGCGCGCCCCCGCCGCAAAAAGTCAGGAACCGCCCGGTGCGGGTGATGGTCTCGCGATACGCCGCGGCGTTGGCGATCTGTTCGCGCGAGGCGTTGTGCTCCAGGGTGGCGACCAGCACACCCATCGAGATCAGGTGTCCATAGGCCGGAGTGTGGGTGATGTTACCGGCGCTAAGAAAGGTGGTCGCCGAAAAGCACCGTCCCATGCGGACGAGATCGTCGCTGCCGGTCGGCAACACATAGCTGACCGGGCTGCGCTTGCCGCTCGAATCGGGCGGGGCCATGACGATGTCCTGCCAGGCGGGATCGAAATGGCGGTCGTACCAGGCGACGTATTGCTCGACCATCGCGCTTGTGGCCGGGTGGGTCGTGACATCGTCGACCCGCCCCTCGCCCATGACCCAGATCCGGCGCCCGTCGCGCAGGGATTCGCGGTATTCGGCGCCTGTTCGCATCGGTGTTTCTCTCCCTCAGCCCGCGCGCCACAGATGGCTGAACTGGGTCGCCACGACATCCTGATAGGGGGCATCGCCGTCGACCAGGCTCATCGCGCGGGCGAACTCGTTGACCGCCTCCAGCGAGGCCGGGCTGATCGCGGTATCGTAGAACGGCAGGTCGCGCCGCACGATACCGGCGATCAATGCGGTCTCGCGCGGCGGAAAGCGCCTGCGTCCTACCTCGGTGGCGCGAGTCACGTCCGCCTTCAGCGCCTGCTGGGCGGCGACCAGCGCCCGCACCGCGCCGGCGGCGATCTCCGGCGAGCGCTCGACCAATCGCGCGGTCGTCGCCAGCGTGCCGAACGTATAGTCGAAGCAGCCGGGCGGCCCGTCGCCTCGTCGGACATCTAGCACGATCGTGCCGACCCCGCGGCTGACCGCGATCTCGGTCGCCATGCCATTGGCCCAGAACCCGTCGATCTCGCGGTTTTCGAGCGCCCGCGCCGCGGTCAGGCCGAAATTGACGGTGCTGCCGGTGGCGCCCGGCACCGGCTCGATCCTGATGCCGTCGCGCCGCACATCGAGCCCGGCGGCGCCGAGCAGATGGCGCAGGCCCATCTCGACCCAGGGCGCGGCGCCGATCCGCCGGCCCTTCAGCGCCTGCAGGTCACCGCGCGCGACTCCGTGATCGACGTGCATGACCAGAAACCAGTACATGCCCTGCGCCAGCGCGCCGAGCAATTTGACCCCCTGCCATTCGTGAAACCCGGCGAGCGCGCCGTGCGCGGCGCCGGCGACAAAATCGACCTCGCCGTCGCGCAGTGCCTGATAGGCGCGGTCGACCGGAAAGATCAGCTCGGCGGTGACGTCGAGCCCCTCGGCCGCGAAAAACCCCAGCTCGGCCGCCGCGAGCGCGGAGAAATACGAGTTCGAGATCAGATCGGGTATCGCCAGTTTCACGCGCTCGTCTCCACGGGAACCGTCATTGCGAGCAGCCATTAGGCGTCGCGGCAATCTCGATCGGACGAGCCTCGGACGGATCGAGATTGCTTCGCTGCGCTCGCAATGACGCCTCCCAGGGAGTCCCACTTCGCCGGATCGCGCACAGAGCCTATAGTTGCCGGCGAACGATGTGAACCGGACGGTTCGGGGGAAACGCCGCGATGAGCCCATTCGAGCTGGTCGAGCCCAATTCGCTCGATGAGGCGCTGGCGTTGCTCGACCCTAACGACCCGGAGGTACGCCCGATCGCCGGCGGCACCGCATTGATGCTGATGATGAAATCGAGTCTCTATCGGCCGCGTCGCCTGGTCAGCCTGCGGGCGCTCGGTGCCTCGTTCGCCGGCATAGGCGTCGGCACGGACGGCGGGGTCGCGATCGGCGCGATGGCATGTCTGGCGGAGGTCGAACATTCGGCCGAGCTGCGCCAGGTGGTGCCGGTGCTCGCCGAGACCTTGATGACCCACTCGAACGTGCGGGTGCGCAACGTCGCCACGATCGGCGGCAATCTCGCCCACGGCGACCCGCACATGGACCTGCCGCCGGTGTTGATCGCGCTCGGCGCCGAAATCGTCGCCGCCGGCCCGCGCGGTGAGCGGCGGGTCGCGATCGCGGATTTGTCCACCGGCTACATGGAGACCGTGCTCGGCGGCGACGAATTGATCACCGCCCTGCACATCCCGCCGCAGCGCGGGCGCCGCGCCGCCTATCTCAAATGCACCGCGCGGTCGGCGGACGACTGGCCGGCATTGGGAATGGCGGTGTCGGTCGCGGTCGAGGACGGGGTCATGCGCGATCCCCGCATCGTCGTCGGCGCTGCGACCGAGAGGGCGATACGATTGCCCGGCTGCGAGGCATTGCTCGCCGGCCGCGCCGCCGATGACCGGGTGTTGCGCGAGGCCGCCCGCGCCGCCGCCGCCGAGGCGCCGGTCATCGCCGACGCGCACGGCTCGGAATCGTACAAGCGCGTGCTGATCGGGGTCTACGCCGAGCGCGCGTTGCGCCGGGTGCTGGGCATGGAGGCGCGGCGATGAGCGAGACGTCGCGGCGCTCGTCTGGGCAGATCGGCCGCCCGATCCCGCGGCTCGAAGCTCGCGCCAAGGTCACCGGCCGGGCCGAGTACATCCACAATTTCCGCCTGCCGGGAATGCTCCACGCCAAGATTTTCCGCAGCACGATTCCGCACGGCCATATCCGGCATATCGACACCAGCGCGGCCGCAGCGATGCCGGGCATCCACCGGGTCGTTACCGGCGCCGACATCTTGCGCGTGATCCCCGACCCCTATTACGGCCCGGCCTTTCACGACCAGCCGATCCTGGCGATCGACAAGGTGCGCTATGCCGGCGAGGCGGTCGCGGTGGTATTGGCCGACGATCCGAAAGTGGCGGAGGAGGCGGCGCAGGCGATCACCGCCGAGTATGACCCGCTGCCCGCCGTGTTCGACGAGGTCGAGGCGGTCGCCTCGCCGGTGCATGTGCACGACGAACTGAAACCGGCCGGCACGTTTCCGGATCTGAAGCATCTCGCCGGCCGCCGCGACACCAACATCGCGCTCGATTTCCATCTCCGCCGAGGCGACGCGGACAATGTCTTCTCCGATGCGGATCAGGTGTTTGAGCATGTGTTCCGCACCCAACAGGTGATGCACACCCCGCTCGAGCCGCATGTCTGCGTCGCCGATGCGAGCGACGACACGGTGACGCTCCACACCGCGACGCAATCGCCGTCCTTCGTGCGCATCGAGATCGCTCGACTGCTCGGCTGGAAGGAGAACCGGGTGCGGGTCAGGACCGCGTTCCTCGGCGGCGGTTTCGGCGCCAAGACCTATGTCAAGCTCGAAGCCCTGGCGACCGCGCTGTCATTGCTGGTCCGCCGCCCGGTCAGGGTGGCGCTGACGATGGAGGAGCAGTTCTTCACGATCACCAAGCACGCCAGCACGTTTCGCATCAAGAGCGCGGTCGACCGGGACGGGCGGATCGCGGCGCGGCGGTGCGAAGTGTTCTACAACGGCGGTGCCTACGCCGATATCGGTCCACGGGTCGCGCAGAAATCCGGGTTTACCGCGGCTGGTCCGTACGACATCGCCAATGTCGCGATTGATTCGCACGAGCTCTACACCAACCGGCCGCCGGCGGGGGCGTTGCGCGGGTTTGGCATCCCGCAACTGGTGTGGGCCTACGAGAGCCACACCGACCTCGTCGCCCGCGCGCTCGGCCTCGACCCGGTCGAGTTCCGGCGCCGGAACCTGCTGCGTGACGGCAGGCCGCAAGCGACCGGCCAGATCATGCATGACGCGCCCACCGAGGCGCTACTTGACACGCTGGCGACGCGGATCGGGTGGAACCAGCCGTTCGACCGCGGCGCGGGATCGATCAGGCGCGGGCGCGGCATCGCGATCGGCTTCAAGGCCAGCATCTCGCCGACGACGTCTTCCGCGTCGGTAGCGATCGCAGCCGACGGGAGCTGCACGGTCTATTGCGGCACGGTCGACATGGGCCAGGGCTCGACCACGGCGATGGCGCAGATCGCCGCCGAGACCCTCGGGATCGAAGCCGAGGCGGTGCGCGTCGTCGCTCCCGACACTGACATCACCCCGTACGACATGGGTACGTTGGGGTCGCGCTCGATCTTTCACATGGGGCACGCGGTGCGGCTGGCGGCCGAGGAGGCGCGCGACAAGCTCGCCGCGCTCGCCGCCGAAACCGGCGCGACCCCCGGCGCCAATGCGCCGATCGGCGAGTTGTTCCGGCGCAAATACGGTATGCAGGCCGGCACGATCATTGGCAGCGGCACTTACATCCCCAGCTATACGCCGCCTGACCCCGCCACCGGGCTGACCGACAACGCGACCCCGTTCTGGATGGTCGGCGGTGCCGCCGCCGAGGTCGAGATCGACACCGACACGGGGCGGGTGCGGGTCGTGCGGCTGGTCATCGCCGCCGATGCCGGCACCCCGATCAATCCGCGCATCGTCGAGACCCAGATTTCCGGGGCGGCGATCATGCAGCTCGGCTTTACCCTGTACGAGGGCATGGAATTCACCGACGGGCAGCTCAGGAACCCCTCACTCGCCGAATACAAGATTCCGGGCATCCGCGATCTACCGGAGCGGCTCGACAGCCACATCGTCGAGGGCGCGCAGCAGACCGGCCCCTACGGCGCCAAGGGGGTCGGCGAAAGCGGCACCTTCGCGGTGTCGCCGGCGATCGGCAACGCGATCCACGACGCGGTCGGCGTGCGGATCGGCGAATTGCCGATCACCGCCGAGGCCGTGTACCGGGGCTTGCGCGCCAATGCCGGCGACCCGCTGGAGGAGGCGTGAGATGGCCGCGACCGCCCGCATCGTCCGTTTCACCCTCAACGGCGCCGAGGTCGAGACCGCGGTCGCGCCGCATGTGACCCTGGTCGATCTGTTGCGCGACCGGTTCGACCTGTTCGGGGCGCGCGAAAGCTGCGGCCAGGGCCTGTGCGGCTGCTGCACGGTACTGGTCGACGGGCGGGGGGTGTCGGGCTGCCTCTACCTCGCGGCGTTCGTCGACGGCGCCGAGGTGGTGACGGTCGAACATCTCGACGCCGATGGCCGGCTCGACCCGGTGCAGGAGGCGTTTATCGAGGCCGGCGCCTTCCAGTGCGGGTTCTGCACGCCGGGCTTCGTGCTGATGACAAGGCAATTGCTCGACCGACACCCCGATCCGGACGACGACCAGATCCGTCACTACCTGTCGGGCAATCTATGCCGCTGCGGCGCCTATCCGCAGATCGTCGACGCGGTGAAGCTCGCGGCGCGCAAGCGGCGGGCGATTTAGTCACCACGCCGCTTTCGTGCCGTCCCGGCGAAGACCCCTCACCTCCGGCGCCAATGATGCCCCGGCAGTCCCGGCACTTTCATCCGCAGGCTGTAGACCGAGGTGTGCGCAGTGAAGAACAGGGTCTTCATGTCCGGGCCGCCAAAGCACAGATTGGCCGGCACCTCGGGTGTCTTGATGGTGCCGATATGGTCGCCGTTGGGCGCGTAGACCCAGGTCCCGCCCGGCCCGGTGCAATAGACGTTGCCTTGGACATCGACCTTCATCCCATCGGGCACGCCGATCTTTTCGTCCGAGGACATGTCGGCAAAGATGCTGCGGCGGGTCATCGCACCGGCGGAATCGAGTTCGATCCGATGGATATAGGCGGCCTGCCGCGTATTGGCGACGTACAGCACCTTCTCGTCCGGCGAGAACGCGAGCCCGTTTGGGTATTCGAAATCGGCGACGTGATTGGCACTGCCGTCCGGCTTGACCCGATAGACCGCCGAGGGATCGAGCTCCCGCTCGCCGAGCGGGATGCGCAATCCCGGATTGGTGAAGTAGAGGCTGCCATCGGATTTGCACACCAAATCGTTCGGTCGGCTGAGGCGCTTGCCCTCGAACCGGTCGATCACGATTTCGGACGAGGCGAACTTGCCGTCCGCCGGCCAGCGGGTCAGGCGGCGGTTGCCGCCCTCGCACAGGACCAGCCTTCCCTGCGGATCGAAGGTGGTGCCGTTGCCCTCCCCGGTGTTCTCGCGCAACAGTTCCACCGGGCTGCCGGGGCGGATGCGGTAGAACTTGCTCGCCCGCACATCGACGAAATAATAGAACCCGTCCGGGTGGTAAAGCGGCCCTTCGGTAAAGACGAACCCGGTCGCGAGCCGCGTGGCTTCGCTCTGGTCCACGAGATCGGATAGTCCGGGCATGGGTTCCTCCTGTCTGCTTGTCATTCCGGGTTCGCGGCGTTGCCGCGCCCCGGAATGACGATGTTGATGACTACGCGTTGTAATGCGCGAACACCACCGGTGACACAAACGCCCAGCATTCGAGAAACTCGGCCTTGTCCGGCTTGCGGCCGAGCGCTTCCATCGCGCCGAGCAGGCAGAACCAGTTCAACACCTCGTGCTGGCCCGAATCCTCGATCTGGTCGGTGGTGTGCCGGTGCCAGGTGGCGTAATCGCCCTTCTCGAGCGCGTCGTAAAGCGCGCGGTCGGCCGGCACGTCGGGCCACAGCTGCCAGTTCTTTTCGGTCAGGAACGAGTGCGACCAGCTCGACGACGCCATCAATGCCACCCGCCACGGGCTGTCGGCCATGATCCGCGCCGTCGCGGCGCCGACCTGCATGCAGCGGTGCGGGTTCGGCGAGGGCGGGTCGAGATTGCGGATCTCGTCCTTCATCGCCAGCGGCAGGCGCAGCCCGCGCGCGGCGTTGACCCGGCGGCCGTAGCAATTGACGCTGAACGACACCAGCGGGTAGTCGAACCCGCGCCGGTCGTCGTCGAGCAACAGCAGGGTGTTCTCGAAGGCATGACCCATCGGATTATGCAACGGCTTGTACGCATACCCGACATCGATCCCGGCCTCGATCAACCCGGTGGCGAGGTATTTGCCCGCTTCCTTGTGGCCGCGCACCTTGAAGCTCTTGTCCTTGGGCTCGTTCCACGGGTTCTCGGGTGAGCGCCGGTGCGCCCAGGGCTGGATGTCCTGGTCCTCGTAGGCCAGCACGGCAAAGGGCGGGACGATGTCTTCCTTGAAGTTCTCGTACTGGTCGTCGCCCCACATCACGATCAGATCGGGCTTGAAATCGTCGAGCGCGCGGCGGGCTTCGGCGAAATGCTGGCGATAGATTTCGCGATAGCGCGACGCGGTCGACGCGCCCCAGTCGTTGCCGAGTTCGGCGCGCAGTTTCTCGGGCCAGGCGGCCGGGTTCTTCATCTCCTCCGGCATATCCGGGTCGGCGAGCGAGGCCTTCATCATAAAGGTCCACTCTTCGTTCTTGCGCAGCATTACCGGCCGATGGGTACAGCCGATACCGAGAATCTCAGCCATGCGAATGCCTCCGATCTGCGGGGACGGGAATGTTCAATAGCCGGGCGGCGTTGCGGCCGAGGATCGCCGCACGTTCGGCGTCGAACAGGCCCTTCGCCTCCTCGATGTGTCCGATGGGGTCGATCTCGCCCATGTCGGCGGGATAGTCGGTCCCCATCAGCACGTGGTCGGCACCGTACAATTTCACCAGATATTCGAGCTGGTGGTCGGTGTAGACCAGCGCGTCGAAATACAGCCGCTTCAGGTAGGTCGTCGGCATCTCGCGCAGATGCTCGCAGCAATCGGGTCGCGCCGAGGCGCCGTGGTCGATGCGGCCCGAATAGGCCGGCAGATAGCCGCCGCCGTGGGCCAATACCATTTTCAGATTCGGGTGGTCGCGCAACACCCCGCCAAAGATCAGATGATGCACCGCCACGGTGGTGTCGAGCGGGTTGCCGATCACGTTGGCGAAATAGTGGTCGCGGAACCGGCGCGCCTCGGTGAACCCGTCCGAGTGCATGAACATCAACATGCCGAGCTCCTCGGCGCGGGCGAAGATCGGGCGAAACCGCGGGTCCGACAAATCCTGCCCGGCGACGTGGGTCATGATCTCGATGCCGCGGAAGCCCAGCGATTTGTGGCACCGCTCCAATTCGGCGACGGCCAAATCCGGCGCTTGGAACGGCACTGTGCCGAGCCCGGTGAAGCGGTCGGGGTATTTGCCGCAGATATCGGCGATGAAGTCGTTGATCGTGCGCGACACCGCGAGACCGAGATCGGGGTCGGCGCCGTAATAGGTCTGGCGCGGCGCCGGCGAGATCGCCTGGATGTCGATCCCCATCAGATCCATGTCGGCGATGCGCTGCTCGGGGGAATTGCCCTGCGCGGCGGTGCGTACCCCGTTGGCCCGGTTTACCGCCGCGCTTTCGGGGCTGGCTTGGGTTTCGAGAAACCAGCGCGACACTTCCTCATGGCCCTCGACCATCGCGGTCGCGGCGTCGCAGCGCACATGGCAATGGATGTCGAGCGTGAACCACTTGCCGCGCGGATGGGTCGGCCCGGGAAATCGGCCGGGAATGCGCGCGCCGGCGGGGGCACAGGTAAACAGCATCTACCGCTCCTACGCCAGTGCCGGGGGAACGGGGATGTTCAGCAACCGCGCGGCGTTGCGGCCGAGGATCGCGCGGCGCTCGACGTCTTCGAGCCCCTTGGCCCCCTCGACAAAGCCGATCGGGTCGATTTCGCCCATATCGGCCGGGTAGTCGGTGCCCATCAACACGTGGTCGGCGCCGTATTGCTGCACCAGGTATTCGAGCTGGTGGTGAGTGTAGACGATCGTGTCGAAATAGAGCCGCTTCAGGTAAGTCGTCGGCATCTCGCGCAAATGCTCGCAGCAATCGGGCCGGGCCGAGGCGCCGTGGTCGATGCGGCCGGAATAGGACGGCAGGTAGCCGCCGCCGTGCGACAGCACCAATTTCAGGTTGGGGTGGTCCTGCAACACCCCGCCAAAGATCAGGTGATGCACCGCGACCGTGGTGTCGAGCGGGTTGCCGATCAGGTTGGTGAAATAGTGGTCGCGGAACCGGCTCGCCTCGGGGAACCCGGTCGGATGCATGAACAGGGTCAGCCCCAGTTCCTCGGCGCGGGCGAAGATCGGGCGAAAGCGCGGCTCGCTGAGGTCCGCGCCGGCGACGTTGGTGGCGATCTCGATGCCGCGCAGTCCGAGCGAGGAGGACAGGCGGTCGAGCTCGGCGACGGCCAGCTCGGGCGCCTGGAGCGGCACCGTGCCGAGCCCGGCGAAGCGGTCGGGGTATCTGCCGCAGATGTCGGCGATGTTGTCGTTGATCACCCGCGCGGTGGCGAGACCCAGATCGGGGTCGGCGCTGTAATAGGTCTGCGCCGGCGACGGGGTGATCGCCTGGATGTCGATCCCCATCCGGTCCATGTCGGCCAGCCGATTTTCGATCGAGGTGAACTGGACCTTGTTGCGCCGCGCCTGCTCGCGATTGACTTCGCGGGTGTGCTCGTTGGCGAAGGTCATGCGCGGTTGCCAGTCGGTCAGCCCGGCGCCGGCCACCATCTCCTCCGCCTTCGGGGTCACGAGGTGACAATGGATGTCGATCGTGAACCATTTGCCGCGCGCCCGCATCGGTCCGGGAAACCGGCCCGGAATCTGCGCGCCGGGCGGCAGACAGGTAAACAGCATCGCGCTTCCTCCCGCGGTTTCCCCAATCCTACGCGAGATTGCCGGGCGAGGGGCAGCGCCAATGTGGATTGCTGGCCGCATGCCGGCCAGCACCGGCTATTGGGCGTTCGACGCCGGATCGAGGATTTCGCGCAAAACGCGGGCGAGGTCGGCGCGCCGAAACGGCTTGCTCAGCAGGCGAATACCCGCGAGTGGATCGCCGGCGCCGTCGAGTCTGGCTTCCGAGAACCCCGAAGTCAGCACGATTTTCAGCGTCGGCCAGCACCGCATCGCGATTCGGGCGAGTTCGATGCCGTTCATCTCGCCCGGCATTACTATGTCGCTCAACAGCAGGGCGACTTCTTCCTGCTCCAATAATTCGAGCGCGGTGTCGGCCCGGTCGGCCTCGATCACGCGGTAGCCGAGTTTGATCAGTTGTCGCCGGACGACCCGGCGCATCGTCGCGTTGTCCTCGACGACCAAGATCGTCTCGCTGCCGCCGACCGTGTCGGGTTCGGCGCGGGGCGGGGCGTCGATGACCGCGTCCTGCTGCTCGCGCGGCAGATACAGGCGAAACGTCGTGCCGGCGTTCGGCTCGCTATAGACGTTGATGTGGCCGCCCGACTGCTTGACGAAGCCGAACACCATGCTCAACCCCAGACCGTTCCCCTTGCCTGGCTCCTTGGTCGTGAAAAACGGCTCGAAGATGCGCGCCATGATCTCCGCCTCGATGCCGGTGCCGGTATCGCTGACTTCGATCATCGTGTAATCGCCCGGCACCAGCTCGGCGTGCGCGGCGGCGTAATCGCCGTCGAGATGCCGATTGCCCGTGGTGATGATCAGCCGCCCGCCACGGGGCATCGCATCGCGTGCGTTGGTCGCGAGGTTGACCAGACTGGCCTCCAGCTGCGCCGGGTCGACCCTTACCGGCCAGGAATCGTCCGCCAAGTTGACCGAGATCGGAATGTGCTCGCCCAGGGTGCGCCCGAGCAATCCGACGATCTCGGCCACCAGGTCGTTGACTGCGATACGCTGCGGCTGCAGCGGCTGGCGCCGCGAGAATGCGAGCAGCCGTCGGATCAGATCGGCGCCGAGCGTTGCCGCGTCGATCGCGTCGCCGATCAGCTCTTCCTGGTCGGGCTCGAGCCGGCCCAGGCCGCGCAGCAGATCAAGATTACCGAGGATCACGCCAAGCAGATTGTTGAAATCGTGCGCCATGCCGCCGGTAAGCTGGCCGATCGCGTCCATCCGCTGTGCCTGGCGCAGCCGCTCTTCTGTCTGCTTGCGGTCGCTGATGTCACGTCCGATAAAGAAATGTTGTTGTTCCGGCTCGGACCAGACCCCGGTCCAGGCGAGCGGCACGGCATGGCCGTCGCGATGGATATAGCGGCATTCAAAATTGCGCATCTCGCGGCCGCGGCGGGCCATGCGCATTTCGGCGCGGGTATTGTCGAGGTCGTCCGGATGCAGGATTTCGGTACCCATGCGGCCCACCATCTCGTCGGGCCGATAACCCAAGATCGCGATCGAACTAGGGCTGACGCGCATCAATTTGCCCCGCCGGTCGACCACTACGATCAGGTCGAGCGAGGTCTCGAAAATCCGCTGGTTGATCGCGCTTTCGGCCTCTCGGTCGAGCGGCGTCGCGGAGACGTCGCCCCCCATGCCGACAATGCCCGGGGAACTCCGATCGTCGGCGTTCACGGCGCGAGGATCCTGATGTTGGCCAGGCCTGATGTTGGGGGCGGTCCGGGCATCCGCAGCTTCTCCAGACTGCGACCGATCCGCGAAAATGTCGATGCCGCCTCTCGCGATGTCAAGCATCGGCGCCGCTTGGGCGCCAGGGCACCAACGACGAGATCGCCGCGGTATGCGGGATGCTGTGCTCGCGGGAAGGGTCCTACGTCTCGGGGCGGATGATCGCGGTCAGCGGCGGCGGAGTGACGAGTAGCTCAGCCGGCGGGTAATTCCTGGAGCAAGCGGCCGAGGCCGGGAATGCCGGTCGCGGCGCCGAACTGGCGCAATACCGCCCAGATCAGGGCCTGGTTGGTGGTGACGACCGGCTTGTTGAACTCGCGCTCCCAGCCGGCGATCGAGACCATTGTCGGGAAATTGCCGCCGGGCACGATGAACGCCTCGATCTCCGGCCGGTCGATGCGGACGAAGGCGTCGCGCGCGTTTTCCGGGCCGAGCTGGCCGATCGCATAGGAATCGCTCGCCGCGAACCCTTCGAGCGCGACGATCGAAAGCCCGTATTTGCCTTCGAAATAGTGCCGCGCGCGGGCATTGACCGGCTCGGAATAGGGCGAGACCAGCGCCACCTGCCGCGCGCCCAACGCCCGCGCCGCCTGGCCGACCGCCATCGCCGAGGTGATCGCCGGCACTCCGGACGCTTCTCTCATGCGGGCGGTCACGTCGGCATCGTAATCGTCGGCGAACAGGCTCGCCGAGGTCTGGATCAACGTCACGATCTCGACCCGGGCGGTGCCGAGCAGTTTGGCCTGGTAGTCGACATCCTCGTCGCGCGGCGGCGAAAACGGCGTCTTGCTGGTGCTGCTGGTCATCAGTCGCCCATAATGGGCCTGGTATTCGGCCGGTAGCAGGCGGGTGTACTCGGTTTCGATCGTGGTGTTGGTCGACGGGATCAATGCGCCGAAATGACGGGTCATCGTGCGGGCCTCTTCGGGGGGCGGTGGTGACCAAAGGATGCGCCGCGCCTCGCCGCGTGACAACCTCGTCGGCAATGCGATAATCGCTGGTGTCCGGCGCGAGGCCGGGTGCCACGCAGGGGAAGATGCTGCCATGCCGACGCCATCGCTGCCGCTGAACGGCTTCATCGTGATCGATCTGACCGCGCATCGCGCCGGCCCGACCGCGGCGCGCCAGCTCGCCGATTGGGGCGCCGACGTGATCAAGATCGAGGCGCCCGGCCCGCAGATCGACGCCACCGGCAGCCGCCGCGACGGACCCGACTTCCAGAACCTGCATCGCAACAAGCGCTCGATCACGCTCGACCTGAAGACCAAGGAGGGGTTGAAGGTCTTTTTCGAATTGGCCAAGAAGGCCGATGTCGTGGTCGAGAATTTCCGCTCGACGGTCAAGCATCGACTCGGGATCGATTACGAGGCGGTCAAGAAAATCAACCCGCGCATCGTCTATGGCAGCATCTCCGGCTTCGGCCAGGACGGCCCCTATGAGGGCCGCCCCGGGGTCGACCAGATCGCCCAGGGCATGGGCGGGCTGATGTCGATCACCGGGTTGCCGGGTCAGGGGCCGGTGCGCGTCGGCATCGCGATCAACGACACCTCGGCCGGCCTGCTGCTCGCCAACGGCATCACCCTGGCGTTGCTTGCGCGCGAGCGCACCGGCGAGGGGCAGTGGGTGCATACCTCGTTGCTCGAGGCGCAGATCTTCATGCTCGACTTCCAGGCGTCGCGCTACACGATGAAGGGCGAGGTGGCGGGGCAGGAGGGCAATTTCCATCCGACCTCGCCCGGCACCGGCATGTTCCAGACCGCCGACGGCTACATCAACATCGCCGCCTCGGGCGACAATTTGTGGAAGCGGTTCTGCGAGGTGGCCGGCGACAAGGACCTGTCGAGCAATCCCGATTTCGCCACGGTGCCATTACGCGCCAAGAACCGACCGGCCCTGACCGCCCACCTCAACGACATCGTGCGATCGAAGCCGAGCGCGTTCTGGGTCGAGGAATTGAACAAGGCCGGGGTGCCGTGCGGGCCGATCAACACGATCGACCAGGTCTTCGCCGACCCGCAGGTCAAGCATCTCGGCATCGTCCGGCCGGTCGACCATCCCAAGCTCGGGACCTTCGACATCGTCGGCCAGGCGATCCATATGAGCGCCTATCCCCAGCCCGAGCGGCTGCGCTACACGCCCGATCAGGGCGAGCACACCGACGAGGTCTTGGCCGAGCTCGGCTACGACAAGGCGGCGATCGCGGAATTGCACGCCAAGCGGGTGGTCTAGGTTCGCGCTGGTTACGGCCGACGCAAATTGCCGACCGGGTCATGCTGTCTGATCTGCAATGACCCGAGCGCGACGGTGACATCCGCCGCGTTGACCGGCTGGCGGTCCTTGCGGCAGATGCTGGCATGGATCAGATAGATGTAACCGCCGCGCCAGACCGGGCCGCGCCGTTGGAGCGCTAGGCAATTATCCTCGCCGATCGAGAATTCCATCGTGCTCATATCGGCGTTTTCGAGAAAATTGCGCCAGCCCTGGCCCTGTCTGGTCATCTGATTGAGGTCGGGGAACGCCTCGCGCAAATCGGTGTAGCTCGCGTGAACGTAACAATCCATGTTCTGATGGCCGATGGCGCTGACGTAATAGGGATCGAACACAAGGATGTCGGCTTCGACGGTGAGACCGCCGAAATTGCCGATGACCAGATCGTGGGCGATGTTGCAATTGGATTGCTGACGCGAGCTCGAAGCGACATCGCCCGCCATGACTTCGGTGCGCGGACCCTTTCGGCAACTGGCTCCGGCGGCGGCGCCAATCCGCGAGGCGTCACACGGTATTTCCGGCCACTTGTCCTCTTCGACCCGCAATTTGCCGAAATAGGGGTTTGGCTGCGCCGAGGGCGGTGGCGGAGACGTCGGTGCGGTCACCACCAGATCAGGCAAAACCAGGGTCTGCGCGGAGGCGGGGGCGATCCCCAAACCGGTAATCGCCGAGAGGATGATCGCCGCGAAAATTCTGTCGATAGCGTGCACGGCGGCGCTCCTCCCAGACGTTGTCCAGTTTACCGACCGTTTATCGAGAATATTGCCTCTCGGTTTTGTCGACGGCAACGGGCTCAATCGTGGCGCGTGCGATGAGAGGCGGGTGGACCTCGGGCGCCGCCGATCGGTGGCGATCCCCGACATGATCAGGCCACCCTATTGCCGCACCCTGTTCGAACTGCTCGGCGAGCAGGCCGAGCGCTGTCCCGATGCGGTGGCGGTCATCGGCGGCGACCGGAAGACGAGCTACGGCGATTTGGCCGCCGCCGCGGGCCAGGTCGCGGCGGGGATGCGAGCCCAGGGTATCCGGCGCGGCGACCGGGTCGGGATCCTCGTCGACAACCGCCGCGAGTGGCTCGAAATCGCGTTCGGCGTCGCCGCGCTCGGCGCGGTCGCGGTGCCGCTAAGCACCTGGTCGAAGGAGGCCGAGCTCGCCTATCTCCTCGCCGACGCCGAGCTTGACCTGTTGTTCGCGGCCGACGCCGTCGGCAGGCAGGATTTCGCTGCGATGCTCGCCGCGCTGGTGCCCGAAGCCGCGGCGGCTCCGCCCGGCAAGTGGCGCTCGACCCAGTTTCCCCGGTTGCGCGCGATCGTAATATTGGGCTGGCAGCGCCGGCTGGGCTGGACCGGCTACGATCGATTCGCCGCTGCGGCGGCGCCGGCGCCGCTCGCCCCCGGCGATGGCGCGAGCGCGGCCGATGATTGTTTTGTCCTATACACTTCGGGATCGAGCGCGCGGCCCAAGGCGGTGCGACTGCGGCATTACGCGGTCATCGAAAACGGCTTCAATATCGGCGAGCGCATGGGGCTGACCCCGTCCGACCGCGTGTTGCTGGCGCCGCCATTGTTCTGGGCCTATGGCGCGATCAACGCGCTGCCGGCGACCCTGACGCATGGCGCGGCATTGGTGCTGCAGAGCCGGTTCGAGCCGGGCGAGTGGCTGAGCCTGATCGAGCGGCACCGCTGCACCGCGATCTACACCCTGCCGAGCATGACCGGCGCGGCGCTGCGCCACCCGGATTTCCGGCCGGAGCGCGTAAGCAGCCTGCGCACCGGGCTGATGATTGGCAGCCCCGAAGAGGTGCGCGCGGCGGCGACCGGGCTCGGCGCCGCGCGGATATGCAACATCTACGGTTCGACCGAGACTTACGGCAATTGCTGCGTGACCCCGGCGGAATGGCCGCTGGATCGACGCATGGAAAGCCAGGGGCCGCCGCTGCCCGGGGCGAGGCTGCGCATCGTCGATCCCGAAAACGGGCGGGCCTTGCCGCCGGGCATAACGGGGGCGGTCGAGGTTTCCGGCTACGTCACGCCGGGCTATTGCGGTGCCAGCGCCGAGCACAACAAGACCGCCTTTACCGCCGACGGATATTTCCGCACCGGCGATCTGGGTTTTGTCGACGATGACGGCGCGTTCCACTTCGTCGCCCGCGACAATGACATGATCAAGCGCGCCGGGATCAACGTATCGCCGGCCGAGGTCGAGACCTTGTTACTGCAATGTCCGGGGGTGGCGCAGGCAGCGGTCGTCGGCATCGCGACCGGCGAACGCGGTGAGGCGATCGTCGCGTTCGTCGTCCCCGATTCCGGCATGCCGGTCGACTCCGAGGGCTTGCGGGCGCATTGCCGCGCGTTGGCCTCGAGCTACAAGGTGCCCGACCATATCGAGATCTGCGCCGCGTTGCCGACAACCGAAACCGGCAAATTATCCCGCCGCGCCCTCAAGGACCGGGCGGGAGCATTGATGCTCAAACGGGAAGACTAGCACTGGCGCGACGCCTGCGCGCTCTCTCGGGTTAACAAGGCCGCGCTTCGCGCCCCATACCGGGGTTGCGGGCCCTGACAATCACTCATGCCCGCGCTACCGCGAGGCGTCCCGGATTTAACGGCGCTGCGCATCGAACAAAGGGTTTGTTCGATGGGCTTGACTCCCCTTGAGTAGCTTAGGTAGGTTAGCACTAATGTAGGTACTAATAGAGGCCACAATGTCACCTAAAAGACTGGATTTGCTGCGTCAAACCGCAAAACGTGGAAAATACGCCCCACTCCACCACCATTTGGCGCAATTGCCGAGGCAGGAGTGGCGAACGACGTTCGGCGAAATCGAGAAGGTTCTATGTTTCAGGCTTCCCGACAGCGCTCGCGTTCACCGCCCATGGTGGGCAAATCAAGGCGAGCGAGGCGGCCATTCTCATGCTTTGGCGTGGGAGATGGCCGGCTGGAAAACCTCACAGGTGAATATGGCCGACGAAAGGCTCGTATTCGTCCGCGATTATACGCAGGAAGAACTTAATTCGATTTGGCAGAGGTGCATAGAAAAAAATATAGAAAACAGTCAACCAACAGTGGATATAGACAACACAGACACCAAACAGTCAATCATGTTTCGTGTATCACCTCAAGAAGTAACCTCTTATGCTGAATTTGATTCACCGTCCGCCTACCACCCAACCACTGTCGTCTATGTCCGTATTCGAGAAAGCAAAGAAGAGGCATGGGGCATGTGGGTTGGGGAAACGGTAGACCGCTAGGCGGCGTGACGCTGGTGGAGAAAGCCGAGCGCCTCGGCGATCGCGTCGGCGTGGCGGCTGGCGTGCTGGATGTCATAGCCCACCGGCTCGCCATCCGTTCCCAAATCGATCACGACGTCGTCACCGACAATGCGATTGTCGACCGACTCGCCGGGTCGGAGCTTGATGTATAGGCTGTCTGTCACGGGGTCGTAGTCGAGTTCGGCGTTCATTCGATGAAGTCGCTGTCCTTAAAGACGTTATGGACGGTTTCACCATCGGCCAGGGTGATGATGCGAATATACGTCCTCAGCTGCGGAATGTAAGCCCAGCATCGGATGCGCCCATCTGCTTGCCGCTCCCGGCGTACCGGCTGCAAGAGCGCCCGGCGGATGTCGGCGGGGTCGATCCATCGCCGATCCGCCCTCGCCATCACCGTCATTGCGAAATATCGGGTCCGCCAGAACGGGGGCGGTGGCAGCCGGTCTGGATCGCTCGTCGCCAATGCTTGGCCTCACGAATAATCCGGCTGCCGCTTTTCCCTAAAGGCGGCGATGCCCTCGGCGAAATGCGGGCTGGCGCGGACCCGGTCGCCCAGTTCCTGCTCCAGGGCCTCGCGGCCGCGGGCGAAATCGGCGGTCGTCGTGCTGAGCTGGGTCTTGACCGCCTGCACCGCCGAGGGGCTGTTGGCGGCGATCGTCTCGGCGGTCGCGACCGCCCAGGGCATCAGCCGGTCGGGTGCCACCAGGGTGTTGACCAGCCCGAGCCTTTCGGCGAAAGCGGCATCGACCAGACGCCCGGTCAACAGCAAATCCATCGCGTGGACATGGCCGATCTGTTGCGCCAGTTTGACCGTGGCGCCGCCAAACGGATAGATCGACCAGCGCACTTCGGGAAGGCCGAAGCGGGCTTCCGGCACCGCCGCGCGGATATCGGTCGAGAGCAATAATTCCAGGCCCCCGCCGACGCAATCGCCGTTTACCGCGGCGATGATCGGCTTCGAGAACGGCGTGTCCTTCAACAGGGCGCGGTTGATCACATGCGCCATCTCGGTGCTGGCGCTCAGATCGCCGCTGATATCGGCGCCGACGCAGAACGATTTGCCGCCGGACCCGGTCAAGATCACCGCCCGGCAATCCTCGGCGTCGTCGAGCCGGTCCCACAGCGCGGCGAGATCGGCCATCATCGCCCGACTCATCGCGTTGCGCCGCGCCTCGTTGGCGATCGTCACGATAACGATGTGCCGTCCGATCGCGTCTATCTGGATTTCCATCCTCTGACCCCTTTGCGGCCGGACAAGACGGGATTGCGTCGCTCCGCCCGCGATGACACCAATACCAGATCACGCGGCATGGCCCGCCGCGGCTGGAGAACCGATGATGAGCGCCTTCGCCGGTCTGCGCGTACTCGATTTCACGACGACGATCGCCGGCCCGCATTGCGCCCGGCTCTTGGCCGATCTCGGCGCCGAGGTGATCAAGATCGAGGCGCCGGAAGGCGACATGATGCGGTCGCGCCCGCCGTTGCGCAACGGCGCCAGCACCTCGTTCGGCCAGCTCAACACCGGCAAGAAGAGCCTTGTCCTCGATCTCAAGCGGCCCGAGGCGGTCGCGATCGTATGCCGGCTGACCGAGACGGCCGATGTCGTGGTCGAGAATTTCCGCCCCGGGGTCATGCGGCGCTTCGGCCTCGATTACGAGACATTGCGCGCGATCAAGCCCGATTTGATCTACTGCTCGATTTCGGGCTACGGCCAGACCGGCCCGTCGGCGGGGCTGCCGGCCTATGCCCCGGTGATCCACGCCGCCTCCGGCTATGACCGGGCGCACATGGCCTATCAGGGCCCGCCGCGCCGGCCGGATTATTGCGGCATCTACATCGCCGACGTGGTCACCGGCACCTATGCGTTCGGCGCGATCGCCAGCGCGCTCTACCAGCGCCAGATCACCGGCGAAGGCCAGATGCTCGACGTGTCGATGCTCGAAAGCATGCTGACCCTGACCCTCAGCGAGATTCAGGCCGCGCAGTTTCCGGTGACCCCGCCGGGGCGCCAGATCTTCGGCCCGGTCGCGACCAAGGACGGGTACATCATGCTCGCGGTCGCCAGCGAGCGCACGTTCCAGAACCTGGCGGCCGCCTCCGGGCACGCCGATTGGGTCGGCGACCCGCGCTTCGCGGTCTACGCCGACCGGCGCAACAACTGGGGCGAATTGATCGACGAATTGGAACTCTGGTCAACTCTGCGGACGACCGCGGAAGTCCAGGCGATCTTCGATCGCCACGGGGTGCCGTCATCGCCCTACCGCACGGTGGCGGAGGCGATGGAGGACCCGCAGCTCGCCCATCGCGAGGCCTTTACCGCGGTGCACGACCGCGGCGGCGATTTCCAGACCTTGAACCCGCCCTTCCGCATGAGCGCGAGCCAGGCGGCCTCCCGCCCCATTGTCGCCGCGCTCGGCGAGCACAGCGCGGCGGTCTTGGCGGAGCTGGGCTACACGCCGACGGAAATCGCCGCGCTGGTCGAGGCGGGGGTGACGACGACCGGGTAGGACGAGGGTCAAGTGACGCCGATATATAAGGCACGCAATTTTCTGATCCGTGTGACCCTCCTGCGCGATAGGGTTCCGTCCCTGGCTGCGTACCCTTTCAGCATTCAGGCAATCGGCAATCTGGATGATCTCCAGTTCGAGCAGCCGGTGACGTTCTTTGTCGGAGAGAACGGTATGGGAAAATCCACGCTGTTGGAGGCCATAGCCGTGGCCTGGGGGCTCAATCCCGAGGGCGGCAGCCGCAACTTCAATTTCACGACCCGCGCCTCGCATTCCGGGCTCAAGGACTACCTGAGGCTCAGCCGCGGCGCCCGTCGCGTTCGCGACAGCTATTTCCTGCGCGCGGAAAGCCATTTTAACGTGGCGACTCAAATCGAGGCGCTGGACGAGGAGCCGGGTAGCCGGAAGATCATTGAATCGTACGGGGGAAAATCACTGCATGAGCAATCTCACGGCGAGTCGTTTTTCGCGTTGTTTATGAACCGGCTGCGCGGTGATGGATTATACATCTTCGACGAGCCCGAAGCTACCTTGTCGCCGATGCGACAGATGTCGTTCCTGTCGCGGATGCACGAACTAGTCGGTGAAGGCTCGCAGTTCCTGATCGCCACCCACTCGCCGATCCTGATGGCTTACCCGCAAGCGTCGATCTATCTCTTGGCCGACGGGCCACCACGTCTTGTCGCCTACCGCGATACCGAGCATTTCACCGTGACCCGGAATTTCCTTAATCGCACCGAGCAGATGTTGGACGTTTTGCTGGGCGAAGCGAACGAGCCTTCGTGACCCTTCGCCGGGGCTACACCGGCATCGCGCGGCGCTGGTGGGCGCGGCCGATGCGGGCGGCTTCCTCGGAATGGCCGGCTATGACCCGCACCCCCTCGTCGAGCTTGCGGGCGATATTGTCCGGGGTGCCGATCTCGAGAAAGGCGATGCCGTTGGCGCGGCAGGTGCGCAAGACCCGGTCGCGTGCCTCCCGCATCTCGGGCGGGTAGTTGTCGCGCGGCATCTCGCGATAGCCGAGCGCGAGGCTCAGATCGCCGGGGCCCAGCTCGGCGAAGCCGATTCCGGGCACCGCCAGGATCTCCTCGCAATGGGCGATGCCCTCGGGGCTTTCGAGCTTGACCCCGAGCAGCAATTCGCCTTTCGGGTTGAGCGGCCAGGGGTCGCACAATTCCATGTATTCCGGCGGCGACACCCTCCAGATCGCCGAAGCGGTCGCCTCCGAGCCGCGCCCGCGCGTGCCGACGCCGAGCCGGGGGCCATGGCGCTCGGCGACCGCGCCCCGCATCCGCGCCAATGGCGAGGGCAGGGTCGGATCGACCCCCTCCAGGTGATGCGGGTAACGGCAGCTTTCGACAAAGGCACGGACCGCTGCCGCGTTTTCGGCCTGGCACAACAGGATGCCGTGCGCGCCCCGGCCGAGAATCTGGCGGAACTGCCAGGCGTTGTAGCGCACGTGGTTCTCGTCGATGCCGTTGACCGGAGCCTCGACGATCACGGTCGGGGCGCGATGGCCGGACCGGGTCGGCCCGCCATCGACGAGGCCGCCGAGATAGGCGGCGAGCCCGGTCATGTCGAAGGCGCCGTGCTCCATCCCGACATTGATGTAATCGGCCCAGGTGCCCGCATCCTCGCGCCCCTGCGCCTGGGTCAGCACATGGCCGGTATGGGCGCCGACGTAATAGATCGCCTGATCGTGCGCCAGCAATTCGATCGCCCGATTGATGCGCGCCATTGTGGCTTACCTCACCAAACCCGTCCGGGACGGTGATAGCAGATCGTCCCCGGCAGTTGTGATAGGGTTTGCACTTCGTCGCCGCTGAGGGAGGCAGGGACATGGCAAGCCAAACCCCCGCCGACGCCCACATCACCCGCGATCCCGCCTACGAGACCGTGGCGGCGGATGATTTCGCGGCGATGGTGGCGGTCGACCGCTACGGCCGGCGCAGCGACGCGTTCGATGGAATCATCGGCGCGACCCACGACCATTTCTGGGACCCCTACAACCCGGCCTATCTCGACTTCGCCCAGAACTTCGACCTCGACCGTGAGCCGCTGTTGCCGATCGCGCGCTTCCCCGAGCTCAATTGCGCCGCGACCGAGCATCTCGACGAGCGGCAGAAGATCCGCCTCGCCAACCAGATCCAGCGCTGGAACCTGTCGAACATCTTGCACGGCGAGCAGGGCGCGTTGTCGCTCAGCGCGTCATTGTGCGACATCCTGCTCGACCCCGGCGCCCAGGAATACGCCGCCAACCAGGCCCGCGAGGAAGCGCGCCACGTCGCCGCTTTCGGCCGCTACATCGCGGTGCGCTGGGGCGAGCCGTACCCGGTCGGCCCGGTGCTCGGCGATTTTCTGCGCGACCTGGTGCTGTCGCCGGTCGTCTACAAGAAACTGATCGGCATACAGATGCTGCTCGAGGGGCTGGCGATGGGCGCCTTCGCCAATCTGCACGCGCATGCCCGCGACCCGCTGTTGAAGCGGCTGGTGCAATTGGTCATGACCGACGAGGCGTTCCATCACAAATTCGGCAAGATCTGGGCCGACCGTACCTTGCCCAACCTGAGCCGCCACGAGCACGAGCGGGTCGAGGACTGGACCGCCCAGGTGTTCGAGACGCTGCTGTTCAACCTGTCGAGCCTGTCCCAGCGCGCCTACATCTACGAGCCGTTCGGCCTCGACGTCCGCGTACTGCGCGAGTCGGTGCGCGAGCGCTTCGCCGCGGGCCGCAAGAACGCGATGCGCGAGGGCACCAACGTGTTCCGCGTACTGGTCAAGACCTTGTTGAAGGCCGGCATCGTCACCGACCGCACGATCCACATCTACGCCGCCTGGGTCGACACCGACGCGCTCGACGCCGAGGGCGACACGATGATCGGCGACGCGATCGCCGCCGAGGGCATCGAATATCTGCGCGCGATCAACGCCAAGCGTCGGGTGATCGGGCAGAAGGCGGAAGCGGTTTAGGGCCGCAGCCGCCCCGGCCGCACGCGGGCGGGACGCCCGCGCTCCACTATGATTACCGCCGCTGTTGCCGCCGCATGAAGTCGATGAAGGTGGCCGCCAACAGCCCTTCCTTCGCGTCCCAATCGGCGAAGGCCTCATCGAGCGTCGCCTTTTGCTCGGTCACCACCTCGACATATTCGGCGTTGGGCATCAGCCGGTGGGCGGCCTGGCCAGCCGGTAGCGGGTGGACCGGGTCCTTGCCGGGAACGACGCAGGTCGGCATCGTCATCGCGCGCAGTTCGGCCGGGCTGAGGCCGATCACCGGATGTTCGGCGCCGGCGTCGAAGCTCTGCCGCCACTTTGTCATCCGCGCGATGAAATCGCGTGGGTCCATCGCCATCAGCTTGGCGCGGCTAGCCGGATTGGCGTTGCCGATTTCAGTCCAATGATCCATCTCGCAGACCGCCGCCATGCCGCCCTGCTTCGCCGCCTCGATGTGCGAGGTGTAGTACTGGTTCGACAGATGCACCGCGGCGTGCTTCCCGCCGGTGACCCGCCACAGCAGCAGGCCGCGCACATCGTCTGGCCGGCGCAGGGCCAGGACCAGCGCCAGCCGGCAGCCCGACGAGCTACCGCCGACATAGGCGGGCAGCGCGTCGAGCTTCATCAGCAATTCGTGCAAATCCTCGGCCCACTCCTCGTTCTCGGACTCGCCGTCGATGGCGACGCTGGAGGCGCCGCAATTGCGCCGGTCGTAGATCAGCACCCGATTGCCGGCCTCGGCGATCCGGGCCGCGATTTGCCTGAGCGAAGCTCCGGCGCGTCGCCCGCCCGGCTGCAGCGCCACCCAGGGGCCGCGGTCGCCGAGAACCTCGTAATTGATGTCGATGCCCCGGATATTGACGACAGGCATGGATACCTCCCTGGCTTTGGACGCGCGCCGCGGCATGTTAGCCGATGTCGACGGGCGCGTGCGATAGGCCTCGCAGCAGGCCACGATCGCAAGCGCAACAAGCCGGTTCTCGCCGTATGGGGAAGCGGTATAAGCTCTGGTCGCGACGCCGGCGGGGAGGCCTGCCTGCATCAACAGGCTCGAGAGACGGGCGAGGGAGCACGAGATGAAATTGCTTTATTTCGACGACTTTAAGCTCGGCGTGCTGAAGGGCGACGCCGTGGTCGACGTGTCCGCGGTGGTCAACGACATTCCGCATACCGGGCCCGGCGATCTGATGAACGGGCTGATCGAGCGGTTCGCCGACTATCGCCCCAAGATCGAGGCCGCGGTCGCCAGGGGCACCGGCGTGCCGCTGTCCAGCGTCAAGATACGGCCGCCGCTGCCCAAGCCGACCAATATCGACTGCATGGCGGTCAACTACATGGAGGACGGCACGCGCAGCGCGCCGGCGCCGATCAACGCGTTCCACAAATCGCCGAGCGCGATCGTCGGCGAGGGCGACACGATGATATTGCCCGACGTGCCGGCGCCGATCTTCGAGGGCGAGGCCGAAATGGCCGTCGTCATCGGCAAGACGGCGACCAATGTCAGCCAGGCCGACGCTATGGATTACATCTTCGGCTACACCAACTTCATCGACGGTTCGGCGCGCGGCTTGCCGCCTCCGGGCAACGTGTTCTTCCAGATGAAGTCGCGCGACACCTTCGCGCCGATCGGCCCGTTCCTGGTTACCGCCGACGAGGTCAAGGACCCGCAGAAGCTGCAGATCCGGCTGTGGAACAACGGCGTGCTGATGCAGAACTTCAATACCGACGACATGGGTCACAAGATCCCGCGCTGCGTCGAATGGCTGACCTCGATCCATACGCTGGTTCCGGGCGACATCATCGCCACCGGCACCAACCATCGCGGCCTCAACCCGTTCATGGACGGCGACAAGATCGAGCTCGAGACCGAAGGCCTCGGCAAGCTGAGCTTCAACGTCAAGGACGATTTGAAGCGCACCTGGGCACGCAAGACCCGGCTGCAGATGCACGAAGAGGCCAACACGAAGACGCCGGGCGCCTATCCGGACTTCACCCCGCAACTTGGCGGTAAATACGCCAAGTAACGATCGCCATTGCGGCCCGCCCTTCTCCCCGCTCGCGGGCAGAAGGGCGGGTGCGTCGGCGAGGGGCCACGCGCATGCTCAATACCGTCATCGCGCCGCAGCCGGAATTTCGCTACGGGCTGGGCGGCAGCCCCAACCCGTTTCGTGAGAAGTTCGGTGAGCTGACCCATGACCAGTGGCGCGACCTCCTGATCCGATCGTTAGACGAACGGATCATCGAGGACATCGAGTTTCCGGGCTACCCGGAACCGGAATTGCAGGAGCGGATTCACGGCCATTCCGCCGAAATTTCGATCGATGAAGCCTACGGCTTTTACTGCTTTGTCAAGAATATCCCCGGCGTGGCGGCAAAGCTGTCGCGCACCGCCAGGTTTCTCGATTTCGGCGCCGGGTGGGGCCGGATATCGCGACTGTTCCTGCGCGATTTCGATTTGAGCCGCATGTACGGATACGAACCCTATATCGGGTTTTGCGCGGTCGCTCGGGTGCTTAACCCCTATATCTGTTTTCTGAACGGCGACTATCTTCCCGACGAAACCTTGCCGCCCGATCGCTTCGATATCGTGGTCGGCTGGTCTGTGTTTTCCCACCTGTCGGAACATTCGGCCACGCTGTGGCTCGCGGAGATGGCCCGGGTCATGCGGCCGGAAGGCCATGCGGTGTTCACTACCTGGGGCGAGCGATTTCTCGATCGCCTGATCGCGAGCCGCGCCGACCTGGAAGCAGGTAAAGATCTCGATTGGTATTCGCGCCAGTGCCTGGCGGCATCCGGCGATATCTCGGAAAGAAAAGCGGCGTATCTGCGCGGTGATTTCGTGTGGTTCACCGGCCACGACTCGACGCTTTACGGCGAGGCGTTCATCCATCCGGATGCGTTGCGGCGTCTGATCGAGGCCCACGCCATCCCGCTCGAATTGATGGCATTCGACCGTCACACGCTGGGGCAGGACGCGTTTGTGCTGCGGCGCCGATAACGCGCGCGACGCCGGGCATCATCCGTCACCGGCACTCCGGCAGTGACAGAATGCTGTCCGGATGCAGCCGGTCGGCGGCGGTTTTCAGGTATTTGGGTCCGTATTTGCTGACCGCCACGACCACGTCCCAGTCGCGGCCAGCATGGATGATAAAGAAATTCCACTGCCCCGCCTCTATACCGGCGATCACCGCCTCCTCGCTGATCTTCCAGTGCGAGCCGTCGGGATTGACGCCGCCGAGATTGCGCAACCGCTGATGGTGGTTCAGTCGGTCGCTGCGGTTGATGCAATGGATCTGATGACGCGATGCCATCGTTTCGCCGAGGGGTCTTGCCGCGTGAGCGCGCGAGGGTTTATCGTCGCGACGGTAGCAGAACTCCGCCACGCCCCAAAGTCGCGGCGGTCACACCGGCACCAGTCGGCGATCGACATGGATCGCCGGCGTCGACGGCGCCCCGGCCTTGGACGCGGGCAGGTTCAATAGGCGCTGATAGCAGGCGGCCCGGTCGATCGCTAGCAGGCGGTTGAAGCCGGGATCGTCCCGCGTGCAGATGGAAAGCGCGTGCTGCCGCGCGGGATCGTCGGGGTATGCCGCGCTGTAGACCGTGCCGATCGCCGGGAACATCGCGATCAGTACCGCGGCGGCGAGTAAAGTGGCGATCGTCAGACCCTTCATGTCACCGCGCCGCTCTCCATGCCGCGCAGCCCTTGCCCCGGCGTCTGCCGTCGCTTATCGCCGAGCTGTCTGAAGATTCGCTGAATTTCGGCGGGGAATCTCGGCCAACTACTCGCGCCTGAATGTAACCACCAGCACGTCGCGGTGTCCGGGGAGCGCGGGGTCGAGCGGCATCACCGGGGTCACGCCGTGATAGACCCGGTTGTCGTCGGTGAAGGCGGCGTCGAACGGGTCGGTCAAGGTAAAGCTGCCCAGCTCGCGCTTGGCGAGGTCATGGATCGTGGTCTCGCCGCTGGCGATATTGACGCGGCTGACCAGCAATACCAAAACCCAGTCGACGCCGTCGCGGTGCATGCCTTCCGGGGTTGGCCGGCCGTCCAGCCCGCGAATCGCCTCGATGCGGAATTGGTGGATCTCGATATGCCAGGATGGCGGCCGCACCGTCGGCGGAGTCAGGCGGTCGAACAATTTGTGACAGGTGCCGAGGATCGCGCCCAATGCCGGATGCCCGGCGATCGCGTCGGTGACCGGATCGAACCAACGCTCGATACCGCCGTTGAGCGGGTTGTAGTCGCGGCTCTGATAATGCGGCTGGTGCGGCTTGCGCACGATGCCCTCGGTGGTGCCCCGAAACGCGGCGAAGCGGCGCCGGCGGTAGCGTCCGCCATCGGCCATGAACATGTCGACGCCAAGATCGTTCCAGCTATCGACAAAGCGATCCCAATCCGTTAGGCCGGCTTGCTCGAGCAAGTTCCTGACCGCCGGCGCCCGCAGGAAGGCAAAGCCGTCGCGGGTAATGGTTCGGGTGATGGTGGCGAGCGAGTCGCTCATAAACGGGTTTCCTCGCGCGTTCGGTCGGCGGCTTGCGGGCTAGCTGGATAACGCACCGCGCCGCCATTTCGGCCAGTTTAGCGTATTCGCGCCGATGGCGCTCGCTTGAGCCGCCGCCCGGATTGGCTCACGATATCGGGGCCTGCTCCGACGAGGAAACCCGCGATGAACGAATCCGACGATCTCGACTTTGCCGCGGCACTGCGCCGGGCCGGCCTGGCCATCCCGCCGGAACGCGTCGCGATCATGCGGGAGGCGTATCGCGGCCTGCGGGGATTGCTGAAGGTGCTCGACGCGCCGTTCGCCTACGGAGACGAGCCGGCGGTATTGCCGCGTCTCGGCCCGGGAGCCCCGCGATGAGCGCGGCCCCGCTGCCGACCTTGGCCGAGGCCGGAAGCCGCATCGCCGCGGGCGAATTGTCGCCGGTGGCGTTGACCGAGGCGGCGCTCGCCCGCGCCGCGGCGCTCAACGACCGCCTCTGCGCGTTTATCGAGATCACCGCCGACCGCGCGCGCAAATCCGCCGCGCGGGCCGAGCGCGAGATCGCCGGCGGGCGCCGCCGCGGCCCGCTGCACGGCATCCCCTACGGGCTCAAGGACATCTATGACGCCGCCGGTTTGCGCACGACGGCGCATTCCAGGCTGCTGCTCGACAATATCGCGGGGGAGGACGCGGCGACCACCGCGCGGCTGGAAGCCGCCGGCATGATCCTGATTGGCAAGTTGGCGACGCATGAATTCGCCACCGGCGGCCCGGCCTGGGACCTGCCCTTTCCGCCCGCCCGCAACCCGTGGAACCCGGCTCATTTCACCGGCGGGTCGAGCTCGGGGTCGGGCGCGGCGATCGCGGCCGGCATATTGCCGTTGGCGATGGGCTCGGACACCGGCGGCTCGATCCGGCTGCCGGCGGCCTATTGCGGTACGGTCGGGTTCAAGCCGAGTTATGGAAGGGTCAGCCGTCGCGGCGTCGCGCCGCTCGCCTACAGCCTCGATACCTGCGGCCCGCTGACCTGGACGGTCGAGGATGCCGCGCTGGCTTTGCAGGTTCTCGCCGGGCACGATCCGCGCGACCCGGGTTCGGCCGATGTGCCGGTGCCGGATTACCGGCTCGGCCTGCGGCGAGGCGTGGCCGGATTGCGCATCGGCTACGCCCGCGATTTCAACCCTGATGCCGGGGTCGGAGCAGAGCAGGCAACCGCGCTCGACGCGACGGCGCAGGCGCTGGCCGCGCTCGACGCCGAGATCGTCGAGGTGCGATTGCCGCCGAACGATCATTTCCAGGCGGTGTGCCGGACGATCTCGCACAGCGAGGGGTTCGCGATCCATCGCGCCGATTTGCGCCGGCGACCGCAGGATTACGCGCGGGTCACGCGCGAACGGCTGATGCTCGGCGCCTTTATCACCGCCGAGCAATATGTTCAGGCACAGCGGCTGCGGCGGATACTGACCGCCCGGGTCGATGCGCTGTTCGAGCATTGCGACGTCCTGCTGACCGCCGTAATCCCCGGTCCCGCGCCGTTGCTGGAAGAAACCGACGACGGGCCGTGGCGCAAGCAGCAACCGATCAGCTCGGTGTTCAACGTCACCAACCATCCGGCCTTGGCATTGCCGTGCGGCCTTGCCGGGAACGGATTGCCGCTGTCGGCGCAATTCGTCGGGCGGGCTTTCGACGAGGCGATGGTGCTGCGCGTCGGTCACGCCTATGAACGGGCGGCGGGGTGGGTGGAGCGCCGCCCGGCCATCGCCCAATTGCCCGGCTAGGAGACCACGATGACCAGCACCGATCGGCAAGGCGATTCGATCGCCAAGAATGTGCGGCTGATCGCCCATCTCGACCTGATGGGGCCGGTCAGGTCACGGTCGACGGCAATTACGCCTATATCGGCCACATCACCAACGACGAGGCGCTCGGCACGACGATCCTCGACGTGTCTGACCCGGCCAACCCGCGCACCGTCGCGACGATCACGCTCGACGACCTGACTCGCCCAGCCACAAGGCGCGGGTCGCCGGCGACGTCATGATCGTCAATACCGAGCGCAACAACAGCGGCATCGGCCGCAAGGCCGAGCAATTGCCGGGCATGCGCGAGCGGTTGCGCGGGCTGTTGGGGCGCGAGCCCAGCCATTCCGCACTCGCCTCCCGGCTCGGCGTCGAGGCGGTCGACATCCCGCTGCTGGAAGAGGCCGAAAAGCACCCCTACGATCGCAGCGGGTTCAAGATCTACGATATTTCGAACCGGTCGTGCCCGCGCCAGATCGCCTATCAGAAGACCGGCGGCATCGGCGTCCACCGGTTCGACATGGACCGGGATTACGCCTACATCCGCCGCCGTCTACGCCACCCGGTCGACGATCGCGGGGATGGCGAGCGGCCGCAACCCACCATCCTTCTTCGGTATGTCGACGTGGCGCAGCGGTGCCGGCGAATGGCCGCCGCACGGCAATTGCTCGCGCAGGCGCGCCAGCCGGGCCGGCAAAATTGGCCATGAACCGCGACAGCGTCACCCCGCCGCCCGCAGCGCCGCCATTGCCGAACACTTTCCCCCACGCGATCTCCAGCGTCGCCGCCGCGGTGATCTCGGCGAACGCCGCCGCTGCGTCGATCAGGATCCGCCGCTTGCCGCGGGTTCCGCCATCATCGGCCATTGCCGCCTCGTTATCGATGGAAGCACTTAGAAAACTTCATGACCTATTATGACAAAGTTCGTATTTACAGGTCTATGGATTCTCAATCATGTTTTGTCCGGTTTTTCGCCGGGCGCATCGCATTGCCATTTGGAAATATGCCGAAAACTTGCTGTGGCGTGAAGCCGTTGCGAGGGGGTAGGCTGACAGCCGTACCCGCCACGAGGGCGGATTGAGACTTTGAGGGGCAGTCTGCGCCTAGAACTGCCCTGCCGTGAGTCGCTCCGGCAGGATATCGGGGGGACGAGATGACGAGGCGGATCGTTCGCCTGTCGGGCATCGGCGCAGTCGGCTTCGGCTTATCCCGCCTGGAGGCTCAGCGCCACCTTGCGGAAGCGGTCTAGCGCCGCTTCCAGGTTCTCGACGATCTCTGCGGCGATCTCGTCGGGCGGCGGCAAAAGGTCGGGGTCGTCGTGATGCTGAGGTGCCCTTTGGCGTCCAAGGGAGACATCGCCGGCTTCGCCGACCGAACACCAAACCCATTCCACTGGCAAATCAGGATGAGATGGCCATCTGCAATGTTCGATTCTTGGAGAACGGCCTCCGTGGGCAGACCGCGGGCTAACGACTTCGCGCTCGGCGCGGATGCGGGCGAGGAGGTCGGCGCCGGTTTCGGTGGGGCGGTTTGCTTCGCGCCATTCGCGGGTCAGCTCGCCGGTGACCGCGGCCTTGAGCAGCGCGCGGCGCCAGGTGTCGAGACCCCGGCGCGCGCGCTTCAACGCGGCCTCGCCCTCGGCGATCTCAGCGAACAACTCGTCGATCCGCGCCACGATCCGCCGCTGCTCGGATGATGGTGGAACCGGGATTTTGAAAGCGTAGATTTTGGCGAAGTCGATACGAGGGCGATCACCCGAGGTATCCCGCGTAGCAAAATTGACACATCGCTTTGCGTGCATGGCGAACTGCGCGTAGCGGGCATCAATCCCATCTCGTGGCTGAAGGACGATAAACTCGGCCGATGCAGCCGCCGAACTCTCGGCCAGAGCGACTTTGTTGAGATATGGGCGTAGTTGCCCGTAAAGGATGTCGCCAGAACGGACGGCGTTTGCCGTGCTCTTCATTTCTCGAAAATAGCCGGCGCTCGTAGCTCTGAGCGCGTTCGGCAGGACATCGTCCATGCCGATAAATGGAAGAGCGCTAGATCGGTCCGGTGGAAGTTTTTCCCCTTGGACGGCAACGATCTCACCAAGCAGCGCCCGTGCCCACCCGGCAGGTAAATCGCGCTTGTCTTCCCCGCCCTTAATTGTGGCCTCATCGTCGATGAACGAGACCGCATCGGCGCTCATGCGGTCAGCACTTGCGGCAATTCGTCGAGCAGCGGCCGGAGCCGATCGCCGAACAGCGCGTGGGCGCGCACCAGCCCACCCTGCACCGCGAAATCGGGGGCCTCCTGGAGGTCCTCGGTGGTGATGTCGACATTGATCGCGATGAAATCGCGGATCGCGCTCAGCCAGGAGCGCTGCGCCTCGAGTAGGTGCGGCCGGCGCGCTCCTCGCGGCCGAGCCACAAATTGAAGCGGCCGGCGATCGTCGCCGGCAGCGGCTCCAGGCTGGGGGTTATAGCGGACGACGCGCTCCGCATCGCCGGCGCCGCCCTCGAAGGCCGATCCTTCTTCGTCCTCTTCCGACAGCTCGCGGCCGGTCAACACCGAGAAGACAGTTGGATCGTGGCGATGACGACCGACGCGTCCTTATCGAGCCGCGTTGGCCCGAGCCGTTGCACATTGTAGAGTTCGGTAAAGGACCGGCCGGTACCGGGCGGCCGGTAGGCAAGGAACTCGTCGCGGGTCTGGCGCACGAGGTTGGCGCGATCGGCGAGAAACAGGATGCGCCTGAACTTGGCGCGCTCCAGGAGCCGGTAGCTGGATACGCGGGCGGTGAAGGTTTTGCCGGCGCCGGTCGCCATCTGGATCAGGGCGCGCGGCCGATCAGCGGCAAGCGAGATTTCAAGCGCCGTTATGGCGTCGACCTGGCGGTCGCGCAGCCCGTCGGTCGGCAGCGGCGGCATGGTCTGGGGCCGGCCGGATCGTGACCGGGTCGGCAAGCCAGCCCCGCAAGGTTTCGGGCTGATGGAAATGAAAGACGCGGCGCGACCGCGGTGCCGGGTTGGCATGGTCGCGGAACAGGATCTCGGTGCTCGACGCGACATACTCGAAACGCACCTGCCCCTCGCGGCGGAGCAGATGATCGGGTACGCTGCCCATGTAGCGTGCGGCCTGCTCCGAGAAGCCGGAAAGTGTGGTGCCCTCGGCCTTTGCCTCGACCACACCGCATAGCTGGCGCTGGACGAACAGCGCGTAATCGACTGGACCGGTCGACGTACTAAACTCCTGCACGACGACCCCCAAACCGGCTCCGAGGGTCATCTGCTCGCGCGACTGCACGACCTAGCCGGCGGTGCGTAACTGGGCGTCAATTCCTTCCCGCGCGCGGTCTTCAGGATGAAAGCTGCTCACCCTCTGGTTCAACCCCTGTCGCGAAGAAGTTGATATGCATTCGCTATCGAGGATCGCCGCAGGGCACGAACAAGCCGTGGTCCTGGCGTCGAAGATCCGCCAAAGCTACGCAGCTGCTGCTTACCCTGCGCTTACCCAGAAATAACAGTCTGGACCAATCCTGTCTCTATCCATTTGATTATCTTGGTGAGCCCGATGGGATTCGAACCCATGACCTACTGATTAAAAGTCAGTTGCTCTACCGGCTGAGCTACAGGCTCGTTCAACTGGTCAGAAGATATTCAAACTTCCCAGGCTCCCCACAGGCTGGCGGGTGGCCTTCGCCCATCCGCCGCACGGTCGCGAAGGTACTGCGCCGGAGGGCATGGCACAACCTCGGCCTCGTCGCCGTGGAGACCGCGTGAGCGAGCTTTCCAACGGTTGGGCAATTTTTGCGGCGTGGCGAAGTTTGGGTCGCAGCCCGCAAATCCGTCAACCGACCCAGCGGGCGGTAGCGGCGTAGCCGGCGCGCTGGGTCGGCGGCACCGCGCGTGTCGCGGCTTCGTGCGCGATCATCGCCTCGACCAAGGGGCGGCGTCCCGATCTCATCGCCGCGTCGATCAGCATCTGAAAAACCAGATCGCGCTGGGCGTTGCTGCCGCCGAGGAGGCGGATCTGCTGCTGCCGCTGTTCCAGCGGATCGACGACGCGCGCGTAGTCCCCCCGCCGGTGGGCCAGCGCCGCCTCGCATACCGGGATGACCACGTCGGCGAGCGCCGGCGCGGTCCACGAGCCCTTGTAGCCGGCAAATTCGCGCAACGCGTCAAGAAAGCGCTGCGCCGCTGCCGTGCGTCCGGTCGCCGCCAGGGCCATCATCAGATGCGGCACCAACAGCGGATGCCCGGCCTCGCCGATGCGCTGCTCGGCCTTGTCCGCGAACTCGCGCCAGCGGTCGCCGCGACCCCCATCTGCTCCAATCGCCACGGCACCGCGGAGGCATTTTGCAGATCAACGTAATGGTCGGGCACCGCCTTGGTCAGCGGGTCGTCTAATTTACGGATGTGCTCGTCGTAGCTGGCCAGCACCGCGTCGAGTTCGCCCAGGCGCCGGGCCGGCCGATCACAGCACGAACTCGTGATAGTGCTCCACCGCGGCCCGCACATTGGCAATGGTGGCGCGCCGCGCGGCCTCAGCCGCGGCGGCGTCGGCGCGCCGGAGGGCGGCCAGTACCGCGCGATGATCGCGCAACGCGTGCACGGTACGGTCGGAGATCAGCAGCACGCGACGCCCGAAAATGCTGGTCATGTCGTTGAGCCGCAGCAGCAAATCCGCGAGCGGAGGCGCCTGGGCCGCGGCGATCAGCCGGTGGCGAAATCGCTCGTAATGACGGACATAGGCTTGCAGGTCCTTGCGCTCGACGATGGCCTGCATCGGGGCGCCGAACAGCTCGATCAAATCGTTCCAGCTTTCCGGCGACGCGGTACGGGCTGCGATACGGGCGCACAGGCCCTCATTGACCTCCCTCATTTCAAAAAGGCGCAAAACCTCGGCGAGTTCTCGCCGACGAACCACGATGCCGCGGTTCGGCTGGCGCTCGACAAAGCCTAGATGCACCAGCGCCTCGAGCGCCTCCCGCGCGGTCAGGCGGGGAACTCCAAAATCGTTGGCGACGTCCCATTCGCGCAGGCGCGCGCCGGGCGCGATGGCGTGGCTCGCGATGCGTTCCCGCAGGCTGTGAGCAACGTCCTTCACGGTCGTGCGGGCCGGCCCGGCGGGGTCCGCGGTCGGGCCTGTGGCCTTGGCATTGTCCCCGCGCAACGGGTGAGAAATCACGCGCCTTGCCCTCTAAAAAATTGGCGCCAATTTCGGCAACATAATTCTTGGGCATCGCGTTGACAACTAGCGTGATTGCTGGCTAGCCTCGCGATCACGGCCGACGCGGAGCCGCCCGAGCATCTAACCTGATAATTTGGCGGGGTAGAAAATCGGCGATGAGAACATCCGCGAAGCGCTGCAAGCGTGAACGCCCCCGGGGTGCGCACCCTGGGATCGGGTCGATTACGACCAAGGGAAGGAGAGCGGCATGAAAGAGGGATACCGTTTCGTCGATTGCGACATGCACATCATGGAGCCCATCGACCTGTTCGATAAGTATCTCGACCCAGCCTTCAAGTCGCGCATCACCTCCTCGCGGCGCGCGGTCGATGGCGGGAGCACGGGAATGCGTGGGCGGCCCCTGTGGTTCTTCGACGGGACTCCGACCAGCAACGACGGCAACACGTCGCAATATAACCGGATCCGGGGTCCCCTGGTTTCCGCCCGTGCCAACAAGAACGTGATGTTCGCCGTCGAGCGCGGTTACGACGCGGAAGCCCAGGTGATCGGCATGCAGCTGGAAGGCATCGACATCGCCGTGCTGTTCCCGACCGCGGGTCTGTCCTTCCTGGCCCGCGACAACATGGATCCGCAGCTGTCGAACGCGATCTGCCGTGCCTACAACGACTGGCTGCACGATTTCTGCCAGCATAGCCCGGATCAGCTGAAGATGGCGGCGATGCTGCCGATGCACGATGTCAACCTCGCCTGTCAGGAACTCTACCGGTGCGTCAAGGAGTACGGCGCGGTCGGGACCTTCGTGCGGCCCAATTATCTCAACGGCCGCTATTGGCATTCCAATTATTGGGACCCGCTCTACGGCATGCTGCAGGACCTCAGCATTCCGCTGTGCTTTCACGAAGGCACCGGCTCGTATTATTCGACGATCGAGCCGCGGTTTGGCGAGAACCGCTTCATGCGCCATGTCGCCAGCCACTCGACCGAGATGCAACTCGCGCTGATCGCGATGATGCTGGGCGGCATCTTCGAGTTCTATCCGCGGCTCAAGGTCGCCTTTCTGGAGGCGCAGAGCTGGTGGGTGCCGGGATTGCTCGGCCGCATGGAATGGGACTTGCGCCAGCACCACGATGCCGACGCGCCGTACCTAAAGCTGTCTCCGCTCGAATACTGGCGGCGCAACTGCTTCTCGGCGATCGAGAGCGGCGAGAGCGAGGTCGGCTCGGTCGTCGAGTTGTTGGGCGGGGCCGACAACATCTGCGTGTCGACCGACTTTCCGCATTTCGATTCGAGCTTCCCCGAGGTGTCGAACCGGGTGTTGAAAAACCCAAGCATCACCCCCGACATCGGCGGGAAAATCCTCGGCGGCGGCGCGCGACTTTATGGCTTCGGCGAGGACGATTTCGCCAAAGCCGCGGCGGCGGCCAAGCGCCATGACAATGTGCGGATGGCGCGGGCCTAAGTGGCGCCGCCAACAGTTGAACAACGGAAGACGTCACGGAGGCGAAAATGGCACGCGATGGATATCTGATCCTCGACAGCGACCTTCACATGATGGAGCCCGACGATCTCTGGGCGCGTTATCTCGATGGCCCGCACAAGGCCAACCCGCCGCGCTTCTTCGGCGGCCAGCGGCAGCAATTGGCGAAGACCGAGGAAGACAAGGGCAATACCGACTCGATCATGGGTATGGAGGTGCAGGGGCTGCAAATCCCGGCCCACAACGCGCAGACCGGCGCGACCGTGTCGAGCCGCGAGTTGCGCCGCCGCAGCCGCTCGCGCCACCCGCATTTCAACGTCGCGCGGGCGCACGGGTTCGACGCACCCACGACCCTGACCGCGATGGATATCGAGGGGATCGACGTCTCGGTCATGTACGGCACGCGTGGCCGGCAGATACTGTGCCATGACGACCTGGCGCCCGATTACGCGGCGGCATTGGCGCGCGCCTACAACAACTGGGCGGCGGATTACTGCAAAACCGATCCAACCCGGCTCAAATTCGCCGCGCAACTGGCGATGCACGACATTCCGATGGCGGTCGCGGAGGCTCGCCGCTGCGTCAAGGAACTGGGCGCGGTCGCGGTGATCGGCACACCCAACCCAGTCAACGGCCAGCACCTGCACGACGAGGCGTGCGAGCCGCTGTGGACCGCGCTCGAAGAGCTCGACGTGCCGATCGGCTTCCACCCTACCGGCAACACCTCGCTCAAGGACGATGCCGGGCGGCGCTATGTCGGCCACACGAATTTCCACCCGATCGCGCATGCGATCCGGAACCCGGTGGAATTGATGGGCGCGATCGCCAGCATGACCACCGGCGGCATCCTGGAGCGGCACCCGAAGCTGCGCTGCGCCTTTCTCGAAGGCACCGCCGGGTGGCTCTACTGGTGGCTGTGGCGGCTCGACGACCAGTGGGAGAAGTTCGGCCCCGGCTGCGAGCACCAATTGGCGATGCCGCCGAGCGAGTATTTCAAGCGATCGTGCTATATCGCGCTCGATGTCGACGAGGAGCCGGCGGTCGACGTCGTCCACAAGATGGGCGCCGAATATTTCGTCGTATCTAGCGACTATCCGCACTCGGACGGGGCCTTCCCCGAGGCGATCGAGCAGTTTCTGAGCTTGAAGCTCGACGACCGGCAGCGGCGCAAGATTCTGTGGGACAACTGCGCCCGGCTCTACGCGATCCCGACTCCGGCCGGATCATTGTCGCACGAGCACAAGACCGTCTCCGCCGCCGAGTAGGGTCCAAACGCGCCAAAATCCGCCTCCCCGGACATGATACGGGCAACTACGCGAGCCCCCTGGGCCAAAGCCCGGGGGAAGCGCCCGGCACGACGGTGCGGAATGGCGTCTCAACCGCATTGATGGAGGCGTCGATTGAGCGACGACATAAAGCGCGTCGATGCGCGTCAATTGAAGGCCCAACTGCGCGACGGCGCAGAGATCGCGCTGCTTGACGCGCGCGAGGAGTGGCCGTTCAGCCGGCGGCACCTATTGATGGCGTCTTGCGTCCCGCTGAGCCGGCTGGAATTGCTGGTCGACGATCTGGTGCCGCGTCGCGCCGCGCGCGTGGCGTGGTGCGATGGCGGGGCGGGGCTCGCGGACCGCGCCGCCGCGCGCATGGCGGCGCTGGGTTACCGGGATGTCGCGGTGTTGGACGGCGGCGTCGATGCGTGGGAGGCAGCCGGCTATCGTCTCTATAGCGGCGTGCACGTCCCGAGCAAGGCATTTGCCGAGGTGGTCGAGCACGAGGCAGGCACGCCGTGGATCTCCGCGCCCGACCTGCAGAAGCTGATCGATAGCGGCGCCGATATCGCGATCTACGATAGCCGCTCCTACGAGGAGTACCACAACAACAGCATCCCCACCGCGGTCAGCGTGCCCGGGGCGGAACTGGTGCATCGCTTCGCCGATTTGACGCCATCGCCGGATACGACCGTGATCGTCAATTGCGGCGGACGCACCCGCAGCATCATCGGCGCGCAATCGCTGATCAATGCCGGGTTCCGCAACAAGATCATGTCGCTAAAGGACGGCACCATGGCTTGGCATCTGGCCGGGCTCGGCGTGGTGCAGGGGGCGACCCGGCGACCGCCGGCGGTTTCGGCTTCCGGCCTGTCGGTGGCGCGCGACGCGGCGGCGCGGGTGGCGACACGTTGCGACATTATCCGCATCGACAAGGCGATGCTCGCGCGGTGGCGCGCCGAAGCGGCGGAGCGCAGCCTCTACGTGCTCGATGTGCGAACGCCAGAGGAATATGAGTCCGGTCATCTGCTTGGCGCCCGCTCGGCGCCCGGCGGCCAGTTGGTCCAGGAAACCGACGCCCACGTCGCCACCTGGGGCGGGCGGATCGTGCTGGTCGACGACAACGGCGTACGCGCGACGATGACCGCCTCTTGGCTGAAGCAGATGGGATGGAAGGAGGTCGCCGTGCTCACCGCCAGCCCGGCCGAGGGCGATTGGGTCGGTGGCCGCTACCTGCCGCGCGTCCTTGGTCTCGATGCCAGCGCGGCGTCTGAGATCGGGGCACCCGAGCTGAGCCGCGCCCTGGCGGCGGGGAGCGCCACGGTCGTCGATCTCGATTTCAGCCGGCGCTATGCCCAGGGCCATATTCCCGGCGCCTGGTTCGCGATCCGAGCGCGCCTGGCCGAGGCGTTGGCGAAGCTGCCCGCGACCAAGACCCTCGTGCTGACCTCGCCCGATGGCCGGTTGGCGCGGCTTGCCGCGGCGGATCTAGCCGGGATCGCATCCGACCCTGTCGCGGTATTGGCGGGTGGCACGGCGGCCTGGACAGAGGCTGGCTTGCCGCTCGAACAGGGCGCGACCCACATGGCCTGCGAGGCCGACGACGTTGTTCTGTCCGCGCGCGAACGCGGGCAGGATCGGGAAGCGGCGATGCACGAATACCTCGCCTGGGAAATCAATCTGGTCAACGACATGGCCACCGACGACGATCACCGCTTCCATCTCGTCGTGGGTTGAGGCCGAACCCGCCGGCAAGCGCCGTCAAAGCGCGTCAAAGATTTCAGCGCCGATCTGGCCGATTTCCTCGTCCTGCGCCGGGGTCCCGCCGCTCTCGCCGAGCGCGCCCAGTACTGTCCCGTCGTCGGATTTCAGGATGATCCCACCCCAGACCGGGGTGTAGCGCGGGTCGCCAAACCAGGCGATATCGCGCCGATCCTCCCCCAACCCCATATCGAACAAGCGGTCCTTGATCGCCTTTGTATTTTGCCGCCACTTGGCCGCGGTGTAGGCCTTGTTGATCGACATGCGCCCGTTCAACGGGCTGGCGCCGTCCATCCGGGCCATGCAGATGAGCTCTCCGCCGCTGTCGACAACCGCGGCGGCGAATTGCAGATTTCGCGCCTCGGCGGCCTGCAGCATCGCCTCGATCACCGCGCGCGCCTCGTCGAGCCCCAGCTTACTTGCCATCTCGCCGACCTCCCCTCAAATCCGCTCGCTATCGCATCACCGAGGCGGAGGCGCGGGCTTGGGGGGCGGCGGCGGGGAGTTGACGGTCGCCTTCACCCGACCGAGCACATTCTGCAAGCGGGTGACGCGATCGGAAAAATAGCGGTATTCGGCGTCGGCGCTGGTGGCCGCCAAGCCCTCGGCCGATTTGGCGGACGCGGCCCTGAGGATGTCGACAAATTTCGGCATGTTTTCGATGCAAAACTGGCCGAAGGCGGTATTGCCGCGCCAATTGTCCTCGAGTACCGCGATGCAGGCAGTCATCACCGGGTGAATGTTCGGGGCCTGGATATAGCCGCGCACCAAATCGGCGATGCGGTTGACGCCCTGTTCGTTCGGCGACCGTGTCAGGCCGCCGATTCCGGTGCCGCCGCCGCTGGCCGCCGCGGTCGCCGCGGCGCTCTTGGCCCCGGCTGCCGCGGCTCTGGCGGTATCGAGGTCGCGACGAGCCTGGTCGGTATCGGCCGCGGCGTCGGAAAGACCCTTCTGAGCGGACGCGACCTGGGTCTGGGCGGCGGCGACCCGGTCTCCGGTCGCCGCGCCGAGATCGCTGTTGGCCTTGTCCAACGAGGCCTTGGCCTTGTCCTCCGCCGCGATCTTGGCGCTCAAATTCTGCTGCGCCGTGACCACCTGGGCGTTGGCGGTCTTCGCCGCCTCGGCGGTCTCCTGCGCGGTGGTGGCGTTGGCGGAGGCGCTGGCGCTCCCGCCGATCGCAGCACCCGATCGCCCGAACTCGCCGGCGATCAGTTCCGAGCCGAGCAGGGTCACCAGCGTGTCGCCATAGCGGCTCAACACCAGAGCGTAGCTGATCGGGCTCAACGCGCCATTCTGATAGGCCTCGCAGGCCCGATACAGGCCGTCGCGCAGCAATTGGATCGAGGCGAGGCGCTCGCCGAGCTGGGCCACCGCCTCGGAGCGCGAGCGGGACACGGCGGCGGCGATCTGCACCACCTGGTCGGAGGTCGGCTGGGCGCCGTTGATATTGAAGGTGACGTTGCCGCCCGCGCCGAAAGCCTTATCGACCGCCTTGGCGATATCGGGGCTCGGCTCGGCGCAGGTGATCTGCGCCGGGCGGTTCTTGCCCAGCGGGTCGAGACTTGCCTGCGTGGTCGAAATCACCCGCGTGTCGGCTTGGGTGATCAGCGCGGAATTTGCGGCGATCGGCTGCGAGGCAACGTTGAGATCGCCGCACGCGGGGAGCATGGCAGCGACGCAGAGCAGCACTACACGAGCGAACGCGCTCCTCATGTGCTCTCTCCCTCTGATTGGGCCGGTTGGGGGTGTTCGGACCCAAATCGCGCGGGTTTCCCTGCCGCGGCGGTTATCGCGTCTCTGAGGGGGGATCAAACATCAGTTGAAGAGCGCTGACCAGGAGCATTATCGCGCAACACGCGATGCCCTTTAGTGGCCCTGGTTAGTGGCCCTGGTTAGTGGCCCCGGTCAGTGACCCTGGTCGGCGGTCGCCGGCAGCGATGCCGAATGCCCGAACCGCACGGCGAGCAGGCCGGCGTAGGCTGACACCCCCGCCGCGGCGAGCAGGCACGAGGCCGGCAAAGGCGCGAACGCCGCGCCGACCGGGTCGGCGAGCATAAGGAGCATCGCCCCGGTGACGCCGGCGGCTAACAGCGGCCGAGTGGCGCCGACCGCTGGCCGGCGCCAGTTCGCCCCGAATGTCCCGGCCAGCGGCACCAGGCTGGCCGCCGCCACCGATGAACTCTGCGCCAGCACGGCGATCGCCACGGCGTCGAGCCCGTAGGGTAGCGCGACGGTCACCGCGCAAACCAAGGTCAGCGCCTGCCAGTTCTGCCAACGCGCCTCGACGGCAAAGTCGCCGGCGGCGGTCAGGGCCGCCGTTCGCACGCATATCACGCCGGCCGGCACTGCGGCGAGCAGCAGGATCCGGGCCGGCGATATCGCCCCCCACCACAACGGGTCGAGCAGCGCCGGCAACGTGATCGCCAGCAGCGCGGCGCCGCCGAGCACGGCGGGAAAAGCGATCGGGCTCGCGCTGCTGGCGATGTTGGCGATGGCGCGCACGCCACCGGTCGAAACAGGGCCGGCCGTCGCCAGCAGCGGCGCTAGGCCGATATCGCGCAACGCCTCGAACAGGCGGGCGGCGAATAGATAGAGCCCGGCGGCCACCGGTCCCAGGGTCAGTACGACCAGCATCGGCGGAGCCTGCCGCGCCGCCGCCGCCCAGCCCAGGCCCAACACGGACGGCTTCAGGGAAGCAACGAGTTCGGCGGCATGGTGGCGCGACCACGCCAAGGCGACGCGCTGCCCGGAGGCGGCCCACAAGATCGTGATCTCGACAAAGCGCTGGATCACGACCTGCGCGACCAGCGCCCACGCGCCGGCGCCGACCACCGCCAGCGCGGCGGCGACGACGAAGCTCGCGCCGAGACCGACCCCGGTGGCGAGCGCGAATGGGGCGAGAGACCCCCGCCGTCGCAACACCGCCGTCGCCACAGCACCCAGCGCGCCGAGCAATGGCAACAGCGACAGCGCCTGAAACATGTCGGCGGAACCCGCGTCGTCGACCATCGTCGCGACGATCCCGGCGATGGCGTATAGCAGCCCCGACAGCGCCGCGCCGATCGCGGTCAAGGCGAGAAAGGCGGTCGACAGCCGCGCCCCGTCGTCGATGTCGATCCAGGCCAAGGCCTGCGCGGCATACTCGCCGAGCACGGCCTCGGCCATTATCACCCCGCTCGCGGCGAGAACGAACAACCCGTAATCCCTCGGCCCGAGCAACGGGCTCAGCGCCACGAAGAAGGCGAACCAGATTCCGTGCCGCAATCCGTGCTCGAGCCTGACCCACCGCGCTGGCGTCCACGCCGCGCGGGAGCGAGGCCAGGGGCGGGTAGTGATGATTGGGGAATGCATCGCGCCACTATCGCGGCGGGGAGTTGACGACGGCTTAATCTGCGTCGGCACAATAGGCTTATTAAAATATTAAATAGGATAACACTTGGGCAATTCAAATTAATATGATCTTAATTCTGACATTCTTCCTAAATTACCTGAAAAGTCTTGGCAAAATAACTGGCAAATTGGCGCGCAGGCGACAAGATGATCATCCCAAGGGCGGTTTTGCGCGCGGCGAACAGGCGAGAACGGCGGGAATGTATCCGGAAGACCAGGAGATTCTGATCGTCGACAGCGACGAGGCCCGGCGGAAACTGACCGGGGACATCCTGCGCGACGAGGGTTTCACGGTGACCGCGGTGTCGGAAGGCCTAGCGGCATTGCGCGCGGTCGGGCGGCGGCGCTTTGCCCTGGTCATCGCGGCGGTGCATCTGCCGGGGACGCTCGACGGGTTGACCACAGTGCGCCAGGCGCGAGCCCGCCAGCCCGGGCTCAAGGCGTTGTTCACCGAAGACTATGCCCGCATGCCGCGCCGCGGCGACCCGGATGCCGACGATTTCATCGCCGCGCCGTTTCACCGCTGGGAAATGCTCGGTTGCGTGTTCGAGCTGTTGCAGCGCGACGGCATCGCCGGGGCGGCGGATTTGGCGCGTCGCTGCCGCACCAAATTGCGCGTGTAATCCGAGCCGGGCGCGCTGCACCCGCGCCTTGGTGGCATGGGCCGCCCGTCGCCGCGCGATCTTCGCGGTTGCCGGGCTCCCGCCAGATGCGCTAAAAGCCGCTGAAACCTTGGCCCGGGGCGTGGCTCAGCCTGGTAGAGCGCCAGCTTTGGGAAGGGTCTCCCCCTCCTTTTCAGGTCTCTGATCATCCGGCGGGTTTCCCGCGGCGTCGGCGTGCGATGGGGCGGATTTGCGTCGTCTCGGCGGCCTCCATCGCGGCGCGCAGATCCTCGATCACGCTCTTTTCGTACCGCAAGGTCGAGGCGATCGCGCTGTGGCCGAGCATCTTCTGGACCTGGCGAAGATTGCCGGTCGCCCGCAAGGTCCGGGTCGCGGCCGAATGCCGAAGGTCATGGAAGCGGAAATCGGCGATCCCCGCTTCGGCCAGGGCGCGCTTCCATTCCTTGCGCCAGCCGTTGAGGGTGAACGGGTAGCGCGCGCCTTTGGTCTGCATCTGGCCGGCGTGGCGGTCGTGGCGGTTGCGCGCGCACACATAGGTGAAGACGTGGAGCGGATGGCGCCCGCGCTCGCGGGCGAGGATCGCGGCGATGGTGCGGGTGATTGGCAATACCTGCCGCCGCCCTCCCGGTTTTTTCGATTTTTGCTGCCAGGTGATCGTGCCGGCGTCGAGGTCGATCTGGCGCCATGTCAGCCCGATCACATTGGCGCGCCGGGCGCCGGTCAACAGCGCGAAGCGGACCATCGCGTGGTAGTCGGGCCGCAGCGCGGCAAACAACGCCTCTTCCTCGGCGGCTGACAGCACATGCTCGCGCTCCCCGGGTTCCTCGAGCAGCAAGGCCTTCCAGGGCAAAGCCGGCGTCGCCACGCCCCAAAGGCTTTCCGCGCGGCGCACGACCGCGCGAAGATGCTCTATCTCCGCGTTGACGGTCCGGTTCGCCAATGCCGCTCGCCGGCGCGCCACGTAGGTCGACAAGGCGTCGGCGGTGATGTCGCTCAGCAATGTGTGCCGGCCGATGCCGGCGATCAGATATCGGCCCATGCGGCGGATGTTGCCGGCTGAGGCCAGGTGCTGCGCATGTTCGATGCAGTAGCGGCCGAGCGCGTGGCCGAGCGCGATCTCGGGTTTCTTGCCGGTGAGCTTGCCGAGCAGCGCGTCGGACCGCAGTTTGGCGGCTATGATCTCGGCCGTTTCCCTGTCGCCCGTCCCCAGGCTTCCTCGAAATCGATGACCACCGACCGTGAAATTGCAGTACCGGTTCGGCGAGCCGGCGCGGGTGACGGTGAGGTCCTGCTGTCGTCGCATCCGCGTGCCTGTTGTTGGATATAGGCGTCGAGATCGGAGGGCTTGAACTTCCGCCGCTTGCGCACGAGGACGTAGCGTAGGCGGCCGTCCTTCACCTCGGCAAGCAGGGACTTCCGGCTGACCCCAAGCATCGCCGCTGCCTCGCCCTGGCTGTAGAGCAGGCGATCAGCCATCGTCGCGTTCCGGGCCGCGCCGAGCGCGGCGGCGCCATTCGGCCTGTCGAGCGACGAGATCGCGCCCGCAAGCGCCCTCGATGATCGTTGCCTCGTAGGGACTGAAATCGTCCGGCGTACCGAGCGGCATCGGGTGCCAGCCCAGGTCGAGCACTTCACCGGTTGCTGTTGCGCGGCCGGCATACTCGATTTCGACCGGCCCCCGGATCAGCTTTACGGTTATGACCCGGCCGCCGGCCATTTCTCAGGTGCCCTGTCGCGCCGGGAACAGCGAGCGATGATCGCCGCAGCGCGGGCAGGATAGGGTAATGCCGTTCTTATCGAGGGTCATTGGCCGGGGCGGCCTGCAAGGCAGCCTTGTAAGCGTCAACCAGGTCGCGCGCAGCCCTGTAAAGCGGTTCCGCGACTTGGGCGTTCCGCCGCCTCTCGGCATTTAGGAGGGCCGGATCGGCTATAGCCTCGAAAAAGAGATCAAGGATCGCGTGTTCGGCGTCGATTAGGGTCACCGCCTTCCAGATTGCCTGATTGAGTGCGCGCAATCGCTTATTCATTTCGGTGGTGATTTTCGGGTCAGGCATCATCGCCTCCGAACACCACGGTCGGGCACCCCTCGCCGTGCACGCCCGCGGCGCATGCGGTGCTTTCCCAGCATTCTGGGCACCACGGCCCGTCATTCTCGCGATCGCAGTAGAAATGGCGGTCAGCGCAATCCCGATCGCAGTTGCAGCAAGGGACGCCAGCGCCGGGATTATCTGCCATGCCGACCCTCAGACTGTGTCGCGGGAGAAGTAGGGCGCTTTCGCTGGGCACCATGACGGCGGCGGACGGTCGATCCGCCAGTAGGGGGTGATCGACCTCCCCTCGCGCTCGTAGAGCGGGATCGCCTTCGGCGCCGCCGCGCACCAGGCTTCGGTATGAAGCTTACCATCACCGCCCTGTGCGGCGTTCAAGACGAGCGCGGGGCAGCCGTGGCAGCTCTCGACCGTCACGACGATCTCGCGCGGGCCGATTTCGCGGCCGCCGGGTACGGGGCGCGAGCGCGAGATCATTTGGCCGCCTTGACTGTCAATTGACAGTCGATCCGGGGGTTTGCCGGCGCGGCGAGAACGATCCGGGCGATCTCGAAGGTTAGCCCGTTGCGGAGCGCGTATTTCAGCGCCTTGCGATAGCAGCGCTCGGCGGGCGGGTAGCGGGTGAAGACAAAGGCGCGGTCGAGCCAGCGCGGCGGGGCGTAAAACGCCTCTTGGGTGCCACCATGGCACAGGGCCTCGACCGAGATTTGCAGGCGGCCGGCGACCAGGCGGATCAGTTCGCGCCGGGCCGAGAGCCGGGCCGGACGAACCCCGCGCGGGGTGATCAGATAGACCGCCTCGCTGGTCATTGCCGCCCTCGCTGGGCGCGGCGGCAGGGCGTCGGCGGCGGCCGGGCGTCGGCGCCGACGAGGGCGCGCCCGATCGACGCTCGGCGTGATATATCGGCGTCGCGGAATTGCAATCGAGTTCCGCGTGGCGCACATTCTGCACTACGCAGAAACGCGTACCCTGCGAGATGAAGGTGATGCTGAGGATCGAGATCGAGCGCGAGGCTGACGGCAGGTGGATCGAGGAAATCCCGGACCTGCCCGGCGTCCTGGCCTACGGTGCGACCGAAGGTGAGGCGCAAGCCAAGGTTACCGCCTTGGCGTTGCGCGTGATCGCCGAAAACGGGCAGCCTTAAATGGCTGGCTCGGCGCTGCGGCGTGACCAGTTCGAACCGCGGTGGAAAGCGGTCATCATCGGCGGCGCGGCCGGCCTTGATGGCAAGATGACCGCGGCGCGCGCCTATCGTCTCGGCTGTGCGGATGACGCTGGGACGCTGATCGTCTCGCTGATCGACGACGTGCCCGGTGTCAGCATCACCTTTGAAGCCGAGAATTTCGATCACGCGTTCGCGCGTGCCGTCGAGATCGGGACCGACATGGCCGATCTCTCGGGCCATCTCCCGGAAGGCGTGCTGATTTCCCTGGTCGAGTGCGAGAGCCTGGCTGATATCGGCGTCGACGCCGACTAGCGCCCTTGGAATACGCCCGGCAGCTCCGGCGCCTGCTCGGCGAGGCCGGCTATCAATTCGAGCGCGAGGGCAAGGGCGACCACGAAATCTGGCGGAACCCCGAGACCGGTCGCCGGGTGACCCTCGATGTCGGCACCCGCAGCCGCCACACCGCGAACAAGATATTGAAAGATGCCGGACTGCCGAAGGCATTTTAGCGCCCTCAGGCAATCGCGGCGCGCAAGGCCAGGATGGTCTCGTACCCTTGATTGAGCACCCGGCAACGGATCGCCGCCGTCTCTTGCCACTCTATGTCGGTCAGCAAATAGCAAACCGAGCCGTCGCGCGTGTCGACGACATCGAACACGGTCGTATTCCAGTCGGTGCGGCGCGGCTGCACACTGTAGCGTGGTTGCACGTCAAATCCCCTCAATCGCGTGGGCGAGTGAGGGAAAAATTACATTAGATGTAATATTGTGGCAACTGATAAAATTGCATGACACGTAACTTCGATGCTATCCTTGTATTTTGGGTGTATGTGCTGACTCGCCCTTATGGCGCAGCGAAGCGCCTCGCGCTGGCTTCTATCGCTATAGCTTGAATGCCAAACGGCTTCGACAGCGACGGCCTCGCGCCCGTGAATGATCAGGACGAAAAGAACGCACAGCGCTTCGTGCAGCGAGTTCCAGGCGTGAGCCACCATGCCGACGCCGCGAACATAGGCGCTCACTTCCTCCCATGCCTGATCAGCCGAGACACCGCCGCGTGCGGTGACGGCGTCAGTCATGAGCCTGTTCCGGTTTTTGCGAGCGCCTTGAGAACTTCTAGAGCTCGGGGCCGCTCGACCTCCGGTAATTGCTGCCATATGGACCATATTTGTTCTTCGGATGTCGGATCTCGCATAATCAAGTCTGCCGGATCGCAGTTGAGTTTCTCTGCGCAGGCCTCGAGGAAATCCTGTCCGTAGGGTTGTTTAGCGTTCTCTATTCTCGAAAGGCTGGCCTTCGATATCCCAAGGGCATCAGCCAAGCGATCCTGGGTGAGGTGTCGCTGCTTTCGCCATTCTCTGATGAACGGGCGCCGTCGATTGTGTCTGGCCGGGAAGCGTGCGGGCATGCTGGATGTTACGCTGTACGTAATGTGGTGTCGTTGCCCCTACCCGTAACTAGGGCTTGACAACAGAATTGCACCTAGCGCAACATTGCGCCCCATGGAACATCCGCTCAGAGAGTATCGACGACGGGAGGGATTGACGGCCGCGGCATTTGCTCGGCGGGCCGGCACCTCCCCGGCGACGATTTCAAGAATTGAGAGCGGCTCCCAAACTCCGTCATTCGGCCTACTCCGCCGGCTAGTGGCCGCGACCAACGGGGCCATTACCGCTGACACGCTCGTCGAGGCGGATTGCACCTCCACTCCCTCCGACACCACCACTGTCGAGGCGGCGGAATGACCGGCATCGCAGACCGCGCCGCTGTCGCCGATATGTGGCGCCGGGCGGTCAATGTTCGGTTTCCGGAGCCTTCAAGCCCAGATCGGAACCAAGGGCGCCGACAACGTCGTGCAGATGCTCAAGGATCAGTTTCCGCAAGAGGGCCATGTACTCGGTTGCGGGCGGCTCTGGCCCGATTATTCCCTTCAAGGCGCCGGCCATGTCGGTGACGAATTCCGTGACGAAGGCCTGGCGGTCGCGCTCCCTGCGTCCCATCCGCCGCAACAGCCAGCGGACGACGGTGAAGTTGATCATGGCGTGCGCCTCAAGGTCCGCCATCCGCTCGTCTTCGTTGTCCATATCGACTTCTCCTTTGGTGGTGGTTAGCCCCTCCACTCCCTCCGACACCACCACTGTCGAGGCGGCGGAATGACCGGCATCGCCCAAAAGCTGCGGCGGATGATTGGGACGTGGCGGCGACACCTCCGGCTACGTCGCCGGCGGCGGCTGGCGCAGACCGCCTGCGCGTGTGGTTGCCGCGAACTCCTCGGCTTCCTCTGCCCAGGCGCGGAGATCCGCAGCTGCGCTCTCTGCGGCCGTGGCAATTGCCTGTTCAATATCGACACCTGGCGGAAGCGGCGCAGCGAGCTTGCGGCGGGGCTCCCCAAACGAAAAGTGCGCGAACCAGTTGTCGGCGAGGTCGCCGAACTCGATGCTGTCGAGCCTAAATTCGTCGGACATTGTGTGTCTCCTGCCGTGGGTGAGGGTGCAACTCCCACGATAGGCGGAGTCGGCCGTCCAGACACCACCAACGTCGAGGCGGCGTAATGTCGTCCATCGGCGGCCCCTCCTGCCTTTCGCTGCGGTCCCCCAACCGTAGCGTTGACCAATTCCGAGCGCGCGGAATTCCGCGAGCCCGGATTTTCCCTCCGCGAGCGCGGAATTTTGTCGACCGCTAACGTTGCGGTTTTGCTCGCCGATTTGCGCGAGCAGGTAAAGGCGACTGTACGGCGATCCCCCGGCCGGACTGTGCGCGAGCGATTGATCGCGGCGGCGAAAATCTTGCGCCTCCCGGTCAACCGCGTCGCGGACTGGTACTACGGGGAGGTCCGCCGTGTTGAAGCCTGGGAAGCCGACGCCATCCGGCAATTCGCCTTGCGCGCCCGCTATTCGGAGATCGCGAGGATGGAACGCCAGCTCGACGCGATGCGCGCCGAACTGGCTCAAATGGCACCTCTTGACGGCATACGACCGGCTGCTGCGCCGCGTCGCGCTCGCGACCATGGCCGTCGCCTACGGGGCGCTCAACCGGCGTAAGCGGCTCGGCCTGCCCCCGCGGCACTCTCGCGGACTCAACACGGAAGAGCGCCTGGCATTGATGCGGCTCGGCATCGAGCCTGTCGACCGGAGTGCGGTGTCGTGAGCGCCGACCGGTACATCACGGGTTTCTTCTGGGATCCGAGCGTAGGCCAGCTTCAACAGCCTGTCCAAATGCAGGTGATCTGTGAAGATCGGCTGGCGGCGAACACCGGTCTTTTGGACGCTCGTGGCGCCCCGATCTGGCGGCTTCCCGACAGCGTTCCTGTGGGGTTCCATCCTCCCGGCAAAGGATCGGTGTCGTGAACGCCGTCCGCTTCCGCGCCCGCGCCAATGGCGGCATCACTCCGATCGAAGCGACGAGGCGCGAGGATGCGGTACGGGCTGCCGTGCCGATGAAGCCGTTGCCGCCGCCGCCGCCACGCGACCCGCCTGCAGCATTCGTCGAGGACTATGCCCGCAGGAAGGCCAAGCTCTCGGCGGGCCCGGCGATGGTCGACGAACTGTCAACTGACAGCCGGTCGGCCGAACCGATCCCGGATCGGACCTATTTCGAGCCGCCGGCAGGCGAATATCTCAAACCGCCGACCCTGCCGCATCCGAACGAGGTCACCGCAGGCCGCTACCCGATCGACACCTGGGTTCGGGTCGAGGGCGGGTTGCGGCGCTGGCGCGCGATGCACGACCGTTTCGACGTGATCGAACTGCCCGGCGACGAGCGCGAGATTCACTTCGCCGGGGTGCGCATGCGCCTCTCGGCCGAGCTGTCCGCGCATCTGTCATACCTGCTCGCGCCGAAGGGTGCCGGGTGATGCCGATGCCGAGACCATTTCCGCTGGCGGCCGTCTCGGTCGCCCCTGGCCGCGCCGACGACGGCCGTGCCGTGGTGCATATCGATATTGCCGGCGAGATCGCGATCGTGATGCCGGTATCCGACGCCTGGCGGCATATCGAACAAATCCGCCGGGCCGGGCTCGCCGCGCTCGATCTTCCGGTCACCGGGGCGGCCGAGTGATGCGCGGCCTGGTCGACCAGGTGCTCGACACCGGCGCCGTAATCGGGGTCGGTCTCGCGTTCTTTGGGGCGCTCGTCATACTCGCCGTCATCGCCGAAGCTTGCCCAGGGCTGCGTGATCGCGGCCGGGCCGCGCTTGAATGGCTCGGGCGGTTATGAGACGACAAGCGGGCGGGCTAGGCGGCCTCGCTCGAAATCACCAGGCGGCGGCCGAGCGCGGCCAATGCCGCGGCGAGCTTGTCGATGCCGGTGCCGTAGCGGCCATCGAACAGGCGGGTCACCTCGGTCGGCGTCCAGCCGATGCGCTCGGCGAGCTGTTTCTTGCCGAGCCCGGCGGCGCGCATCGCGCGGTAGACTTCCAACTTGGCGGCGACCAGCGCCGGCAGCTCGACCACGGCTCGCCCTGCCGCGGTGGACGGCAACGGCACGTCGCGATTGTGCGCCATCGCCCCCAGGACCGCCTCTTCCAGCAGATCGGCAGCCATCGCCAACGCGCCCGCCTCGTCCTCGCCCTGGGTCAGCGCGTCGAGGTCGGGCAGGCGCGCGAGATAGCCGCCCTCCTCCGCCGGAGTCAGTTCGACCGGCCAAAGCGAGGCCAGGTGGGCGTGCGGGGATTGCATCGTTGCCTCCTATCGCAGGTCGCGGATCGTCAGCCCCAACTGCCGCAGGATACCGTGCAGCAGCCCGGTCTTGATCTCGCCGGAGCCGGTCGGGATATGGCTTACCCGGTCGCCCCGGCGGATTTCGATATGGCCGCCCTTGCCGCGGCTGCGATCGAATTCGACATCGCCGAGGCGGCGGAGCTTGCGGATCAGTTCGGCGCTGTTCATGAACATAAATATACGTTTTCGTTTATCAAGCCGCAAGCAATAAATACACGAAATCGTGAATTATCGCGAGGGCCGGGACAGCTACGGTGGGCGAATGGCTGGGCTCGGCGATGAATAGCGAGATCGGCCCCTGGCGCATATACCGCTACGGCTGCGAGACGCGCCGGGGTTCGTCCCGCCAGGCTGCCATGACGATCGCCGACCTGGCCTGGCCGAACGGCCTCGTTGGGATCGAGCACGAAATCTCGGGCGAGCGCTGGTCCCGGCGCGCGGCTAGGTGGGTGCTGACCCGCGAAGCCGCTCCGTTGCATACGGTCGAGCCGGAGGCGACGGAGTGAGCGCCACAGTTCCGGTCCGCGGGCGCCTACCCAACCGCCGCCATGCGGTGACCGAGAATATCGAGGTCGGCGGCTTCACCTATGAAGCCACGGTCGGTTTCGACAAAGCCGGCCGCCCCAAGGAAATCTTCCTGTCCGGTGCGAAGGACGGCAGCGATATGGCGGCGGTCCTAGCTGACACCTCCGTCGTGGTGTCGGTCGCGTTGCAGCACGGCGTCGCCGCGCAGGCTATGGCGCTGTCCCTTCTGCGGGTTCCCCCTTCCGTTGAAGGCGGCGCGCCGATGCCGGCCTCGCTGATCGGTGCCGCCCTCGACCTGGTTGCCCGATACGAGCGCGAGGACGCGGCATGATGGAATACTGCTGCGGCTTCTACTTCAGCGAGGACAGGAAGCGCGTGGTCTTGCTGCGCGCGTCGCGCCCCTGGTGGGATGGTCCCCGGCTCAATGGGGTCGGCGGCAAGATCGAGCCCGGCGAAACGCCGGTTACGGCAATGATCCGCGAATTCAAAGAGGAAGCGGGGCAACACGTTCTGACATGGCAGACCTTCACCACGACGCGCCGTGCCGATCATTGTTGGTCGATTGTCTGGTACCGGGCGTTTGGCAACTTTCTCCATGGCTTCCGGTCGCCGCCAGGCGGCGAACCACTTGAAATCCGCCACGTCGCCGCTGTGGTCGGCCGCACGGATCTGGCGCCATTTGTTTCGGTCATGCTTCCGCTGGCGCTGTCTTTTGACGGGCTATGCGTGCCCGCGACTTTTGATGTTAAGCCCCCGGAATCGGAGTGCGTCTATGCTTAACCGCGTGATGCTGATCGGGCATGTCGGGCAAGACCCCGACATCCGCTCGACCAATGCCGGCGCCCGTCTCGCCAACTTTTCGCTGGCGACATCGGAACGGTGGAAAGACAAGGCCTCGGGCGAGCGCAAGGAGCGCACCGAGTGGCATCGCGTCGTCATCTTCAACGAAGCCCTTGTCGGCATCGTCGAGCAATACGTCCGCAAGGGATCGAAGCTCTACGTCGAGGGCATGCTGTCGACCCGTAAATGGACCGACAATGCCGGGGTCGAGCGCACCTCGACCGAGATCGTGCTGAAGGCCTTCGGCGGTACGATCGAGCTGCTGGATCGCGCTGAGGGTAGCGGGCGCCCACCGGCGGCGGAGAGCGCCGATCAGTACGGATCGACCAGGCCGGGGTATGGCGCCCGTCATGGTATGCCCGACGCGATTGCCGCGACGCGGGCTCGCCGCGACGAGCTCGACGACGAGATCCCGTTCTGATGAGCGACGGTCGCGATCTCCCCGTGGCGATCCATACCTGCCACGTACCCGGGTGCGAGAGGCGGGTCCCGCCCAAATTGCTGATGTGCACCTCGCACTGGCACATGGTGCCGCAGAAATTGCGCAACGCGGTGTGGAACACCTACCGGGAAGGCCAGGAAGTCGATAAGGCGCCGAGCCGGGAATACCTGACCGCGGCGCAAGCGGCGATCCGCTCGGTCGTCGTCGCATTGCAGCGGCAAATGGTGCTGCTGTGACTCGCATCTGGGTCGAGCCGGGATTGCTCCCCTGGCACCTGACGGTCGACGGCGGGCTGCTCGGTGTCGCCGTGACATTCGAGGATGCCGTCGCCATGGGCGACCGGCACGGCGGTATCGTCTTCGTGCGGCATGAGGCGACGGCCGAAGAATGGCGCGGCCAGGCCGGCGATTGGGTGCGCTTACGGGCGCCGGTTGAGAGCGCCGCCGGGGGCCAATCGCCGTCGCAGATTTGCCAAAAGACGCCGCGCGAGGTCGCTCTGACCTATGTCGCCGCGGGCAAGTCGATCTTCCCCTGCCACTGGCGGGGCGAACGACGCAAGCAACCGCTGATCAAATATGGGTTCCGCGCCGCGTCGAGCGATCGGAGCGCGATCGAGGAATGGTGGGACCGCTGGCCCGCCGCACTGATCGGCTTGCCGACCGGCCCGATCAACGGCGCCGTCGTGCTCGACATCGACGTCAAGATCGCTGACGCCAATGGTCTTGATACCCTTGCCGCTCTCGGCTTCGCGGTTCTGCCTGAAACGCCGACCGTAAACACGGCGTCGGGCGGGCTGCATCTCTATTTCGCCATCCCGGCCGACAAGGAAATCCGCAACACCGGCGGCGCGCGCGGTCGCGGGATCGGCCCTGGCCTCGATTGGCGCGGCGAGGGGGGTTACGTCATCGCCCCGTCGCCCGGGAGTGGATACACTTGGGCGTCGCGTGCCGCGCTCGCCGAGATTCCGACGGCATTATTGCCCCGCGAGGCGGAAAGCGAGAGGTCGGTTTCCGGCGGACCGGTCAAGCCCGAAACCGGTCTCAGCCGGTACGCCGAAGCCGCGCTCGACCATGCCTGTCGCAACATCCTGGGCGCACCCGCCGGCGAGCAAGAGACAACCCTCAACGGCGAAGCTTACGCGATCGGCACCCTGGCGGGCGCCGGCGCAATCCCGGCCGAGTTCGCGCGCCAGGCCCTGCAATGGGCGGCGCGGCAGATCCCGAATTACGATCCTCGCCGCCCATGGCTTCCGGCCGAGATCGACCGGAAGATCGATCGGGCGTTCGCCAACGGCCAGCGGCACCCGAGAGGGCCGGCGCATGGCTGACGAACGCTGGCTGATGCCTCCGGGCCTTGCCGGGGGAGGAACGGCGCTACCGGACCCGATATCTGAACCGGGCGCCGCGACCGAGCCACGTTCGCGTCGCCGGCGGCGACCACGTGGCGAGTTGCCGCCGGTCGAGACGACGCCACCGGCCGCGCCCGGTGAAACGCCGCGAGTATGGGACGCGGACCCCGAATTGCATGCCGCGGCCGCGGCCGAGCGGAAGCGCGCCGCCGAAGCCGCCGCCAAGCCACCACCCTGCCCGATCGTTGCGCTCGGCCATCTGCGCGGCAATTACTTTTTCCTCTCTCCGTCGGGCCAGTTCGTGCAGTTCAACTTTCGCGAGTTGAGCGGGGTCGGCGGGCTCCTGTCACTGTTCGACGGCGACACGGCCTATCTCAAGGCGGTCTGGCGACGTTTCGATCGCGACGGCGATCCGATGGACGATTTCAACGCCAAGGCGGCGACGGCGGGTCTGATACGCAGGTGCGCCGATGCCGGCATCTGGAACCCGGAGACGCCGGTTCGCGCCTATGGCGTTTGGCGGGCTCGGGATCGCGCCGCCTTGATCGCCCATTCGGGCAACCTGCTCAGTTTCAGCGACGGCGAGACGATGAGCGCCGGCCGGCGGATCGCCGGGGCGATCTATCCCGCTCTCGCCAGCGTGGCCGCGCCGTCGGCGGAACCGGCGACCATGCGCATGGTCCGCGAATTGCGGCAGGATTTCCGGCTGTGGCGGTACGCGCCGCTCGGCAACGGTCTTGACAAGGGGCCGGCCGGGCTTGCCGCGGACCTCCTGTACTGCTCGTCTTCCCTCGCGCTGTTGGGCGCCGGCCCGATCTGGCGGGTGCATACGCTGATCAAGGCGGTGCACGGCTCCGGCAAATCGGCATTGATCGAATTCCTGGCCGCCATCCTCGGCGCGCAGGCCGTCGTGATGAACAACTTCACCGAGGCCGGGTTGCGCCAGTCGCTCGCCAACGAGGCGCGGGCGGGGCTGCTCGACGAGGCCGAGGGCGACGCCGCCGGGTTGCGCATGGCCCAGGTGATCGAGGTCATCCGCCAGATGTCCGGCGGCACCGGGGTGCAGGGCGTGCGCGGCAGCGGCGACGGGACGGCGCGGCATTTCCAGATCGCCGGGTGCGTGTTCCTGGCATGCATCAACATGCCGCCGCTATTGCCTCAGGATCAGTCGCGCATCCTCGTCCTCGAGATGCTGACGGCGGTCAAAGAGAATGAATCAGAAGCCCGGTCGGCGATCGCGCGGGCCGAGATGAGCTCGCCTGCCTTCCGCGCTCGGGCGCTCGCCGGCTGGCCGCGGTTTCAACGCAATCTGCCGCTTCTAAAACAGGCGTTGCTCGATCTGGGTGCGAGCTCACGGCAAGGGGATCAGCTCGCCGCGGTGCTCGCGGCCGGGGCGATGATGAGCGACGACGAGCCGATCGACGCCGCGGACGCCCGCCACCTGGCCGAGAGCGTGGTGCCGCTGCTCGACAGGATGCGGGCCGACGAGGGCGATCAGAGCGACGCCCGGCGCTGTTGGCTGATGCTGATGTCCCAGCCGGCGCGGCATTGGCGCGCCGGCGACGATCAAACCATCGCCTCGTTGTTGCGGCTCGCGCAAGACCAGACGGCGGGCGTTGCTGCCCGCCAGACGCTCGATCGCAACTACGGAATGCGTCTGGTCACCTCCGGGGCGACGGCCTCGATGCCGGAAGCGCCCTGTCTCTACGTTGCCAACCAGCATCAATTCCTTCGCGAGCTATACCAGGGCACGCCCTGGCGCGAGAGCACCTGGTCACCATCGTTGGCGCGGCTTGACGACGCCTCGGCCAGCGCCAATTCGGTGCGCATTGGCGGGCTCAAACAGCGAGCCGTGGCCATACCATTCAAGCACTTACCTCGCAACATCGATGATCACGATACCCCTGAAGAGTGACCCAAAAGCGGAACGGAAAGCGGAACGCTGTTCCGCTCGCGTTCCGTTTTTTGTTCCGCAATTAATGAGGTATGCCAATGGTTTATAGGCAAGCGGAACGGAAACGGCGCCGGGTGCCCGGCGCTAATGCGCGCGTGTGCGCGCGCGCCCCCGCATGTCATGCAATCCCCAAATCGCCGTTCCGTCCGTTCCACCTTCAAGATAAGAAGAATTAATAAAATGATATCAGAGGTTAAGGGCGGAACGGAAAGCGGAACACGAACGGAACGGCCCGTTCCGCTCCAGCGTCCCGGCACCGGTGGTTAGAGATGGCTATGGAAACCCATCCCGCTGCCGATCTCTTCCCGCTGATGACGCGCCATCCGATCGATATCGAAACCCTGGCGCAATGGGCGATCGCCCATCACGGGCCGCTCCTCTGGCGCCGGGACCGGGAAGCCGAGCTATCGCTCAACGAGGGGCTGACCGTGCGCTTCCGCCGGCGTCCGAAGGCGAGCTGGTTCATGGCGTTCATCACCGCCGGGATATCGCACAAGGGCCGGATGTTGCCGGACCGGCGGGTCGCGACCGGAGATGCCGGGCTGGTCATCGAAATGATCAAGCGGCTCCCGGCCCTGCAAGCCTCGCTGGTCAGCCACCATGCTCGGCTGAAGACCCGGCCGGACTGGCGGGCCGGCGAGCGCCCGGCGATCACCCCGAAGCGCGATGCGCTGGGCGAGATCGTAATCCGTGATCGTATAGGCGGCCGTCGCAATCTGAAGCGGGTCGACCCCTACTGTCCGATCGTCTACTCGGCCGAATGCGGGGCGATTTGCCAGGCGCGGGAGGATTACACCCTGTGGCACCGGGGGCTGAACACCCTGCGGGACCGTCTCACCAGTTGCCTGCAACGCTGGGAGATCAACGGTTTCGCGGCCGAGCCCTACCCCTGGTATGTGGCCGACAAAGAAACCACTTGATTTGTCAACCAACCGGCGTAAAAGTTGCGCCGCGCATAACCGCCCGCCCGGAGCAATCCGCGGCGGGCGATTGCTTTCCTGCCCATCGAAACGTCAGCCCGTCATCACGCCCGCCCGGCCTCCCCGCCGCGGCGGGCGTGTCGCGTCGGACCAGGTCGGTAGCCCTCTTGGGTCCTTCCAGGCGCCGCTTGTACACGGGCAGACGAAGCGCGCCTGTTCGCGAGAGTGAGACCATTCTTGACTGTGAAGCCATGACCAGCGCGGCGATCACCAAATCCGAGTTTGCCGAGGATCAGGGCGTCGGCCTGTCGACGGTGTCGAATTGGATCGCCCGAGGCATCCTGTTCGGCCCGGCTCTGACCGAGGACGGGATGATCGTCGTCGAGGTGGCCGAGCGGCAACTCGCGGAAAATCTCGACGTGTCGCGGAGCCTCGGGAAGATGAGCGGGCTGCGGGGGCCGCCGGCCGCGGCGCCGGACCAACCCGTCGCGCCTCCAGCCGCGGGGCAGCCCTCTCACATCGAGCGGATGCAACAGCTCCGCGTCGAGGGGATGGAGCGGCAGGCCCGCCTCGATCGCGAGGCCGACCTCGAGCGCCGTGGGGTGTACGTTCGCGCGGACACGATGCGCGCCGAGCAAAACCGGGCGATCGCTCAGCTCGTCGCGGCAATCGGTAATTGGATGCCGGACGTCGCGGCGGAACTGGGCCTCGACCGCGACGGTCTGACCCGGCTACGCGCCTCCTGGCGGCGTTTCCGCGAGCACCAGGCCCGCGACGCCTCGGATCGCGCGGCCGATCTACCGGAGCACCTGACCGATGCCGCTTGACGGCACCTATCTCGCCAATCCGGCGCGGATCGTCGAGGAAGCGCTGGCGCTGGCGATCAAGCCGCCGCCGCCGATGGATCTCAACGCCTGGGCGGTCGAGCATTTGGAGTTCGGGCCGGAGAGCCCGTTCCCCGGCCGCTACGACCCCGATCGGCTGCCGTTCTTCCAGCGCATCCTCGACGTCTTGAGCGCCGATCACCCGTCCCGCACCGTGACATTGCTCAAGTCGGCTCAGCTCGGCGGGACCTTGATCGCGCAGATCTTCGCCGCGGCCTCGATGGACCTCGACCCGGGCGGGATTTTCCACGTGCACCCGACCGAGGCGAACGCGATCGGCTATGCCCGCACGAAGTGGCGGCCGATGATCCGCCAGGTTCCTCGACTGAGGCACATATTCGAGGGGCGGCAATCGAAGGAAGGCGGCAACTCGACCCTGCACCAGGAGCGCCGGGATGGGCTCGGCTGGCTGCGGATCACCGGCGCGAACTCGCCGGCGTCGCTCTCGATGTACTCGGCCAAGCGGCTGATCAAAGACGATCTGTCGAAATGGGAAGACAACGGCGCCGGCGATCCCGAGGCGCAGTCGGACAGCCGCACCAAGGCGTTCCGCGAAGCGAAGATCTTCGCGGTCGGCACCGGGTTTTTGAAGACCAATTGCCGAACCACCAAGGCGTTCAAGGCCGGGACGCAAGAGCATTTCCATGTTCCCTGTCCGCACTGCGAACACCGGCACCCGCTCGAGCCCGAGAATTTTGTGGGCAACATCGATCCGGAACATCCGGAGCGCGCATGCTTTACCTGCCCGGAGTGCGGCGGGGCGATCGAGCAGCGGCATCGGTCGGCAATCGTCGCCGCCGGCGAATGGGTCGCGCACAATCCCGGCGCCCTCGATCCGAGCTTCTACATCTGGGCGGCCTATGCCCCCTTCGAGGATTGGGAGCGGCTAGCGCGGGCCTATCTCGGCGCGCTCGGCGACCCCAAGGCCGAGCAGGTCTGGTGGAACGATACCGCGGGGCGGGCCTATGAATTGCCCGGCGAGGCGCCGGCCTGGGAAGAGCTGAAGAAGCGGGCGGATGGCACGCCGGATAAGCCCGGGCGGCAGCGCGGGATCGTGCCGATCGGCGCGCTGATCCTGACCCTGACCCTCGATTGCCAGGACGACATGGTAGAGGGCGCGATCATCGGCTGGGGTCGCAACCTGACGCGATACCCGATCGAGCGTGTTCAGATCGGCGGTCATATCTCGCAACCGGAAACCCGCGAGGCGCTCAACCTGCTCGTCGAGCAAGCCTGGCCGACGGCGGCCGGGACGGCGCGGGCGGTCGACATCGTCGGCATCGACGCGAACGCATGGACCGACGATGTTTTCGACTGGACCAAGCGCTGGCCAAAATCCCGGGTGTTGATGGTCCGCGGCGTCGGCGGCGATGCCTCCCCGACCCTCGCCTTGGTTCGCCGCGAGCGCCGCCGGGATGGCCGCCTGGTCAAATACCAGGGCCGGTTTTTCAATGTCGGTGTCAACGGGCTGAAGGGCGGGTTCTACAAATTCCTGCGCGTCGCCGAGCCCGGCGAGCGCGGCTTTGTCGATTTCCCGGCCGGGCTCGAGGATGATTACTACGAGCAGATCACCGCCGAAAAGCGCACCCCGAAGGTCGATCGTCGCGGCTTCACGATCTACGAATGGGTCAAGGCGCGCAGCCAGCGGAACGAACAGCTCGATGTGATGGTCTATGGCGAGGCGCTGGCGGTGAAAAAGGGCTGGCGCCTGATGACCGCGGAGCAGTGGGACGCGCTTGCTGCGGAGCGTGAGGTGATGGGCGCACATCCGGCCTCGGGCGCGCGCTTCGCCGGCCAGCTCAGCCTCTTTGGGATGCCGGCATCCCGCGCACCGGCGGCTGCGTCGACATCAGCAGAAAATGCCGAATTACTGTCAATTGACAGTCGGCCCGCCACTCCGTCACCCCGTGAGGCCTGGCTCGATCGCCCCAGGGGATGGTTGCGGTGAGCGATTTCACGGAGGCCGAATTGTCGGCGTTGCGGCGGGCCTATGCGAACGGGACGTTGCGCGTGACAGTCGGGGATCGGACGGTCGAATACGGCTCGGCGGAGGATCTGCTGAGCCGCATTCGCGAGATCGAGCGCTCGCTGACCCCGTCCGGTCAGCGGCCGAAGGCCGGGTATGCCGGTTTCTCGCGGGGGTTCAAATAATGGTGCCGCGGCTCAATTGGCTCGATCGCGCCATCGGCATCGTGTCGCCCCATGCCGCGGTTCGCCGCGGCATGGCGCGGGCGACCCTCGACGCCACTCGCGGCTACGAGGGCGCCGCGCTTGGCCGGCGCACCGAGGGCTGGCGGACGCCGGCCAGTTCGGCGGATGCCGAGATCGCCTCGTCGCTCGCGCGGCTGCGCAACCGCTCCCGGGCGCTTAGCCGCGACAATCCCCATGCCCGCAAGGCGAAGTCGGTGTGGATCAGCAACATCATCGGCACCGGGATCATGCCGCGATCGCACACCGGCAACGAGCAGTATGACGCCGACGTCAACGGTTTGTTTGCCGAGTGGGCGGCGGTTGCCGACGCCGACGGCCAATTGAATTTTGCCGGCCTGCAAGAGCTGATGGTCGGCGGGATGGTGGAGGGCGGGGAAACGCTGGTCCGGCGCCGGTTCCGCCGCGTCGAAGACGGGCTGCCGGTACCATTGCAATTGCAGGTCTGGGAGGGCGATCTGCTCGACCTCGCCAAGATCGGGCTCACCGAGGGCGGCCGCCGGGCGATCAATGGTATCGAGTTCGACCAGCTGGGCCGCCGGGTTGCCTACTGGATATTCCCCGATCACCCGGGCAATGCCGGGTTGTTGACGAACGGCGCGGGATTGCAAAGCCGGCCGATCGACGCGGGCGAGATCGTCCATCTCTACCGCAAGGAACGCACGCAAATTCGCGGCGTGCCGTGGTGCCATGCGGTGATCAATCGGTCGCGCGATCTCGACGACTACGAGGACGCCGAGATCATGCGGAAAAAGATCGAGGCCTGCGTCGTCGCGATCGTCACCGGCTCGGGCGAGGGGGATGAGGGGATTGCGCCGCTCAGCGTGCGGGACGCGGCGGGTAATCCGGTCGAAATGTTTGAGCCCGGTCTGATCGCCTATAGCCAGGGTGGCAAGGACGTCAAATTCAGCAATCCGAGCCAGGCCGGCGGGTATCCCGAATTCAAGAAAATCGGCCTGCACTCGATCGCGGCCGGGTATCTCGTGCCGTATGAATTGCTGACCGGCGATCTCTCGGAGGTCAATTTTTCGTCGGCCCGGGTCGGCCTGGTCGAATTCCGCCGCCTGGTCGAGGCGGTCCAGTGGCTGTGCTTCATCCCGATGGCCTTGCAGCCGATCTGGGATTGGTTCATCGCGGCGGCGATCCTGTCCGGAGCGTTGCGGCGCCCCGCCGATGGCGGGCTGAAGGTGCCGTGCGAATGGGATACGCCGGTCTTCGAGAGCGTCAATCCGCTCGACGACGCGCAGGCCGACCGGACGAATATTCGCTCCGGGACGCAGACCCTGATCGAGACGATCGCGCGCCGCGGCCGCGATCCCGAGGAAGTGATGCGCGAGCATGCTCTCGGCAACAAGCTGATGGATCAATACGGCCTCGTTTTCGACAGCGACCCGCGCCGGGTTTCGGGCGCCGGGATCGAGCAGCCCGGTGCGCCTTCGCAGCAAAGCACGGAGCGTCCGCGGCTCCAGGCGGTGAAGTGATGACCGCATCCGCGCTGGAGGGATTTGTTGGCGCAAGAACGATAGTGCCGATTGAGCCGGCCGAAGGCGGTTTCCGGTTTTGGGATCATGATTCATTTGATCAGGATAACAATTTGCAGCCTAAGCAGATCGCTCGGCCGAGCACTTATCTAGGCCCTCGACGCCCTGACTGGCTGATGACGGATGATCGCCCCGCCCCTCATCCCGCGGCTGTAGTCCTACGAGAGCGTGGTCTCCGAAATCAGAAGCGCCTTGAAAAGCTGCGTGAGGGTCGACTTCTGGCTTTCGCCGAGTTGGAGGGTGAGAGGGGCCCGGTTCCTCCCGGTTGGTGGGCAGCCAACGTCGAGCCGTCACCCGGGGGCGCCAAGAAGGATTGCCTGGTCGAGATCGCCGGCGACCCCTTTTCACCGTTCCGGTTCATGAGTGGCGGCCGCCCCCGGCTGACCTATGACCTGATGATCTACGCTGCCGAGAAATGTTACCCGCCCCCATCGGGCGCGGGGGGGGGGGGGGGGGGGGGGCGAGCCGGGGTGTGGCGCTTTCCCCGCGGGGGGGGGGGGGCGCCCGCGTTTGCCGGCGCGCGCCCCGGGCGGGCGGA